>MDTD01141714.1_pt1 | contig 12437 bp, 11 predicted proteins | sample 811221 | NCBI WGS metagenome assembly MDTD01 (sample SAMN05326646, study PRJNA326480) | marine metagenome | isolation source: seawater | place: Pacific Ocean: South West | collected 2011 | reverse complement strand
GCCGGGCTATCGTCGTGGACGTCCTGATCGCGCCTCTTTACGCATTGGCGATGCCCTGGATTTCTGGCGGGTAGAAGCCATTGATCCGGGCCATATGCTGCGGCTGCGTGCTGAGATGAAAATGCCGGGTAAAGGATGGCTGCAGTATGTTGTTGAATCAAACAAGAAGGGTAGCGCGGAGTTAGTTCAAACGGCGTACTTCGCGCCGAAGGGACTATGGGGCTATGTTTACTGGTACTCAATATTTTTCATCCACCGGCTTATTTTTGACGGATTAATCGATCAGATTGTAGCCAAGGTTGAAGCGAAGCCCTCGTCTGCAACCAATAAAAAAGATAGAGAATCTAAAAAGAAAGAAGCTGCAGATCAGCTTCTTTCATGAGGGTGCTTATTTGTTGTAGGGTCGGTTTTAGCCCAGGAATGTGGGCAAATATAGGAATGCGATCACGTTGGCTATACCGTGAGCAAGTCCAACACCCATGACACTATCGGTCCGCTGCCGTATCACGCCGAAGATCAGACCAAAAGTGAGTGCAATAAACAAGGTTGCGGGTTGTTGTGGCGTCGTGTAAAGCAAGCTTGTGAGTGCCGTAGTAAACAGAATCGCCCAGAATCCCCCCAAATAAACTCGGAAAACACGCTGGAAGATGCCTCGAAATAGAAGCTCGTCAACAACACCCGTGAAAAGAATCAAAGTTAGCGCATTGGACCAAAATTCGATGCCACTTAAGGTGGTAATAGTCGGCTCCGGGTTGAGCAGGCTGTAAGCTAGGATCCCAAGCGGTACGCCGATGGCTGCAATGAATAGCTGTGTGATGAGTCCATCGAGCTTAACCCCAGCATCACGCCAGGTCATATCGAGGTTATTGCGTGTAACGGCCAAGCATGCAAACATCGTCAGGCTGGTAAAGAGAAAAATCTCAGGTTGTTCAGGGATGATGGTTGAAAAGCCGATGTTGACCACTCTGGTCAATGGTATGAAGGTCAATGCCATCATCATTTGTGCGAAATACTGCGTCCAATAGGCACCGGCGATGAGCAGCATCGCGATCATGGCGCCAATATGCACGATCATTCCTGCAAAAGATCCAAATTGAGTCAGAAGTAGCTCTGCGACCAGTATGGCGATCACAATGACAGTGAGAATAATCCGTTGCAGGCGGGGCCTGATCCGGCTAACAGGGCGATGTTCCCTGTTCGTCTCGTAGTCTAACAATAGTTGATACGATGTCCTGTTGGCTTTGGCTGTCACATCCTGAATGATGGTATCAAGCTCTGGGGCTGTGACGTTTTGACTCAGGTCGTTCGTAACAATCCAAAGGGGCTCTGTATTGGGATTCGTGATACGTAAAACGCGCACTCTAAACGGCAGGTACTGCAATTCACCGATGATCCCATACATCTGCCGATGCTCATCCCATTCCATATCACTGACGGGGATGTAATCATTGGACGAGCCTAATCTGAGACTAGGCGCTAATGTGTAAACTACCACAAATGTCATTTGCAGGTTGTCGACGAGGTCGAGGGTTTGAGCATAGCCTATGCGATGGTCAAGCAGCAGGATGCTGTCCGTATAAATGGCGGATTCACGGATGAGCCGGAGCATCATCTGGATATGTGTGTCGCGTTCCTGAACAAAGATGTCCGTCAAGCGAGTAGGGCGGTAAATGACGTTATAATCGATGAGCTGTTCATCATTGCGCGAGACATAGGTCCAGGCAATGAAAATCATCTGCTTAAAGGCAGCATCAATATCATAGATGGTGTCGTCTAATTGCTGGAAGATTTCCTGTATAACAACAAATGAGCTATCTGTTGAAATTGTTGCCCGATATACCAAATCATCGGGGAGCTTCAGGATAGGGGCAATCTTCCGAATCGCCTCAATCCAGGGCAAAGATGTCCCCGAACGAAGTGGTAGATTGGATTGTGATGATGCGTGTTCTTCCGCCATGTTCACTTACTTTTCAAGGATCGCTACGATATCTTGTTTACCATACTTTGTATTGTATTACATCTAAACCCTATTGCGTTGACCTTGCTTGGGACTAATCAAGTCATTACTGGGAACTAACAATGTTCAAATACTACGAGTCGTTACAATGATAGCTTGAGTATACAATCTAGGTTGAATATCGTACAATATCGGTGTGTTCCTACAATCCATCACATGTGGCGAGTTGATCAATGCGTATTATCATTAAACGTCAGTTTGAATACATGATAGCCATAGTCGTTGTATTGCTTGGGCTGATTTATGTAGATAATGTCGTCGAATTACCAGCAATTCTATCTGCACCGCGCGTTGTCCTTGGCCTACTTGTGACTTTATTCTTCCCTGGTTATGCGTTGCAGGGTATTTTGTTCCCTAAAATCTACGAACTTGAAAGCTATGAGCGCTATGGTATCGCATTTGCATTAAGTATTGCGATGATTCCGCCGATTGCTATGTTGCTAGATCGCTCTCCACTTGATCTATCACCTGTTCCCGTTGTCATTACGGAATCTTTGCTCGTCATCGTGCTTTGCCTGGTTGCGATTTATCGTCGTTCTACGTTGTCCGAACATCGTCGGGCACGTATCGTCATCGGTACAAGTTTGTTCCGCTGGCTCCGACAGACAAATGGTTTAAATCGATTTATTTCCGCTATTTTGATTGTGTCGGCAACAGTTGCTATTGTAGCTGCATTGGCAACGATATTCGTTCCTGGGCCATCTAATTACTTCACTGAGTTCTATTTACTGAGTAATGAAGGGCTTACAGAGAATTACCCACAACGCGGCACGGTTGGTGAACCACTAGAGGTAATTGTTGGCGTGCACAATTTAGAGCGTGCGCGAGTTGAATACCGTGTTGAAGCTTATGACCAGCCAACTGATGAACTTCTGGGTAATACGCCCAGCTTCTTGCTAGAACCAGAAGAAGATCTGGAACTGCGAGTCAGATTCGTACCCGTCCAGCCTGGTGAAAACCGTCGAATTGAATTCAGGCTGTTTAAAGATGAAGACACCACGCCCTATAGAGTTATTCATCTGTGGATTGACATTGCCAGCGCATCAGGCTTTTAGAGCGAGCCAGCTTGCCCAGTGGCAGTTTCATCTCCTATAGAATAATTTGCCATAAGTTTCTCTTAGCTCAAGAACTGCCAGCAGGCATGTCTATATCATGCCGAGCGTTGCCACTTTTTCATGTAGTACTGTATTTCTTCCTCCGTGTAGAAGTGCTGTGCCATCTTCATAGAGTAAACTTTATCCAGGACTCTTTGTGGGAACACAATCGTGTTACGAAATACTCTGTATAGCTCAGCGTAGCTTTTCTGGGATGTGTCATTGGCGCGTTTGAGTTTGAAATCTGGTTCGCCAACAAAGTCAGCAATCGCTTTTTCCTTATCTTCGTCACTGATCTCCAATTTTAGCAACAACACTTCGGTATTGTCGCGCTGGTAGATGCTGTAACCTGTCTCCGTGTCAAATGGCGTTTCATAGACATTAATGCCTGAAACAGGCTTTAATTCATCGTCAAACCAGTCCTTGGCGATGATCTCCCACAAATATTTTTCTACGAACATCGCTTGCAATTCTTGAAGTGCAATAGCTGTTTCTGCGTTTTCTATCCCAGTAATATATGAGAGATTTTCAAAGTAGTGCGACATTGCGCGCCCAAGCGGGTCTCTTACAAGGGTGATGTATTTAACGGGTTTATCGCTTTGTGTAATATTTTGGTAAATCCATCGCTCACTATCGAGATGACTGGCCTGCAAGACATTATCGACCGTCTCTGCTCGCGCATCGATATTCTTAGGGTTTAGGCGGTGAACATGAATGGTGAAAGGTAAACCATGCTCCAGTAGAGAGGTGAGGATACTGGATGACCCGACTTTGCCCATTTGGAAAATTAGAATCGGAACTTGTCGCATAATGTACAAACGCCAGGCATTCGCAAAGTCAAAAGTTAGTTTGTGTACGGGAACTTTGATTGCTGTTGGTGTTAGTTGGCCTACAGCACGACGGATGGTAGTTGAGAGGTTGTTCGATTCGAAATGTGAATACACAGCGATGTCCCTTCATCACTTGTCCCAGATCCGTGTAATAATTTATTGAGGTCGACCGTAACGAAGTCTGTAATAGTATGAGGGAAATTTGACATAAGCGCAAGTAATATGCATAGGTACTTAGGTCATCATTGGCTTATTCTGAATATCGAATGCTAATATGAAATGAGCGTTCTTCAGCAGTAGGCCGCTTTTGTGCATTCTGTGACATTTGTTGAGAGTGAAATAGAGGGGTAGAGTAGATCATGCCGATTTATGTATCGCTGCTGCGAGGTATCAATGTGGGGGGCAATAAGAAGATCAGGATGGCAGATCTGAGAGCGCTGTATGGTGAATTAGGTTTTGAAGATGTGGTGTCCTTGCTCCAGAGTGGCAATGTGGTCTTCAAGAGTGATCTGACCGATGAGAACGACATTGCACGCCAGATCGAAGATAGTATCGAATTGGCTCATGGGTTCCACACCGATTTGTTTGTACTACCTGCTGATGCCTTCATTTCCGCGCATCAAGCCAATCCTTTCAGTAATGAAGCAGAATATGATCCCAAAAAAGTTCTGGTTGCTTTCTTGTCAGAGTCGCCATCTGAAGAGGACGTTACGCTGCTACTCGAAAACCAACAAGGGCCTGAAACGATCAAGATCATAGATAACGTGTCCTATATTTATTTCCCAGAGGGCATGGGGCGCTCAAAACTCAATCCGGCGACGATGTTCAAGGGCATCTCTGCTACTGGCCGAAATCTCAATACTATGAACAAATTGCTGGCTATACTCGAACAAAAACAATAATTAGGTGCGAAAATTTTTAGGAACCCCTAATAATTGGGGGTCGGGCCTTCCTAATTAGGTGTTTAATGGTGTAGGAAATTGCCCCAAGACACCTTCTGAAGTACATCATCTCCAGATTGGCGACACGCTTGTTGGCTATTCCATTCGTTTGTTTATTTCTCGAAGCGATCATGGAGCAACACTATGACAAACCCTGTCGTCGAAACTCACAATTTATCTGTCTACTATGGGCGACATCGAGGCATCGAGGATGTTAACCTCTCTGTAGAGCAGGGCGAAGTCTTTGGCTTCTTAGGCCCAAATGGAGCGGGTAAGACCACGACTCAGCGTGTATTGCTCGATGTAATTCATCCTTCGGGCGGTCAGGCCATGATATTTGGCCGGGACTGCCAGAAAGAGGGTGTCGATATTCGTAAACGCATCGGCTATTTGCCGGGTGAGCTGAGTCTATATCGCAATATGAAGGGTATGGCTTTTCTGGATATGTTGGCTTCTCTCCACGAAAAAGTACTTGATCCAACTTATCTTCGCCAGCTCTTTGAGCGCCTGGATCTGGATCCTTCACGGCGTATGAAAGAGTACTCACGCGGTAATAAACAGAAAATCGGCATTGTCGCGGCTTTCATGAATAAGCCGGATTTGCTCATTCTGGACGAACCGACTAGCGGGCTTGACCCACTGGTGCAGCAGACGGTGATGGAACTGGTGCAGGAAGTCAAAGAAGATGGACGGACGGTCTTCTTTTCCTCGCATATTCTGCCAGAAGTCCAGGCTGTTTGTGATCGTGTGGGGATCATTCGGGAAGGGCATCTCATCAAAACGGAGCGCATCGAAGCCCTGACGACACAATCCTTTAAGCGTCTGCATCTGACATTGGAGACTATTCCGCCTACAGATGCCTTTGCGCTGGAAGGTGTTACTGAAACAGGCCGTGATGACCATACCATCATGCTGGAAGTTCGTGATGGCTTATCACAGGTGATAGAAGTCGCTATGCCATTTGGCATCACTGATATTGACACGCCACCCGTTACCTTAGAAGAGATTTTCCTTGCGTTCTATGATCGCAAGCCCAATGGAGTGAATCATCATGCTTAACCTTCTCAAACACGAAGTTTTCTCCCGCCGCTGGGCGATCATCGGGTGGGGCATTGCATTGACCATGTTTGGTTCAATGTATATTGCTATCTATCCAGAATTTGCTAGCGAGATGCAGGGACTAGCCGGGATTGCCATTTACCGGGCGATGGGCATGGATATTGCCTCGTTCGCTGGTTTCATCGCGTCTGTGGCCGTACAAATCCTGCCGATTATCTTCGGCGTGTATGTGATTATGGCGGGCACCGGGACGTTAGCAGGTGAAGAAGAGAATGGCACGCTCGAACTTGTGATGGCGATGCCGTTACATCGTTGGAAAATCCTGGCGATGAAGGCCCTTGGCCTGATGATTGTTGCTCTCCTGACGTTGGTGATTGTTGGGGTAGGGTGCTCTTTGACCTTAGGCCTCGTCAAGCAGACCACAGAGACAGATGTAACGTTGCCACAGCTTTTTGTCGCTATGGTGGGTGCGTGGCCATTGATGGTTGCGATCCTGACGATGAGTATGTTCTTCGCCACTGTCATGCCGTCACGAATGTTAGCTGTGACAGTCATGATCGCTTTCTATCTGGTTAGCTATTTGCTGCAATCTATTGCGGCACTTGTAGAATCACTTGAAGGTATCAAGGTACTGTCTATCTTCAACTACTTTGATTCGACAACTGCCGTGTTTGAAGAGGGCATCAAATTCGGCGATGTGGCTGTATTGCTTACTATTGCTGTAGCCTTCTTTGGCCTTGCATTGGTATTCTTCGAACAGCGGAATATCACGGTTGGCGAGTGGCCCTGGCAGCGAAGGCGCGTACAGGCATAAGAAATGCTATAAGTGTAGGAAGCCCTCAAAATGAGGGCTTCTTTGCTATGATGAGACTGCTATTGGTTGATGAGTAAATCCCGTACCAGTGGATGACCAAATTCTCCGATATTTTCCGCGACCAACCAGGCATCTTGCTGCTTTGGTGGCAACATGTTCAGTGTGACATCAATTTTTTGTCCCGTGGTAGTTGCGGCACCAATGGCATATTTCTGGAGAATATCATTTGTTGCTTCTCTATATATCATGGGTGGGAGCGTGTGTACGATCTGATAGGTCTGGTCACGGAATTTTTGGGCAACCGGGTCATGAATAGTTTGAATGCGAAGTTTGCCCAATTCTGCTCCAAAGTATGATGCCCATACATTGATGCTAGTAGGGTCGTCGGATTCTTTTGTGAGTGTTTTGAATAACCGTGAACGAAATCCGTATTCAAATCGATATAGGCGGGCTATGGCATCCAGAATATTCTGATTTATATTCAAAATAGCTTCTAAAGCTGCCTGAGAATCTGGACATTTACCGACCAAATATCCCTCAAAACCGGTTCCTTTCAAGAAGAATGGGTTTTGCTGCTTGCGTACGGTCTCCCAGGCCAGATACCGAGATTCGAGGTTTCCTTGGTGGCGGATGTCTTTTAGCTGCAAACCTTGTGTATAGAGGCTAGCATACAATGAATGCCCAAAGGGTACTTCGCTTTCTATATGGGTAATGGCATTCATGATGTTCCTTTGAATTGTATCCTTCGATTTCTATGAAGAACGCTGTATTGCAAGCTGCTTATATTGTGGGCTATTTAACTTTACAAATATAGTGAAGGATGTCGTACTTGGAGGTGTTTTTAGTTGAAAACAGGTGTTCATTGTGAGCAAGCCTGCTTGATTATAGTAGAATTTAATGAGATAGATTATTGATCTACTTTAGCATTAATAAACAGCAATACAGGGATTGAGTGATGAGTGGTGATCGTTGGAAAAGTGATCTTGAGGCTTTCTTTTCGGAAAATCAGCTAAAAGAAGATGCAAAAGAAAAAAAGGCCATCGAGAAAAAGGAGAGCGCGCAAAAAGATGTTGAGGAAGCGGCTCAATTCTATCAACGCGTCGCCAAGCCTGCTTTTGAGAAAATTTCTGTCGAATTGCGTAAACATGGTCGACACGTACAGGTTAACGTTACAGATACGTCGGCGCACATTCGGGTTGAATATGGTGGCCGTGATGAACTTAATTTAGCGGTGCGCTCCCGAGGACGGTTGGTTTATACCATTGAACGTGTTACGCAAGATGGTAAGTCTCGTACCCGTGAGGGCTTTATTGATCGTGCCTTTGGGGATACGTTCGAAAATGTGTCTCAGGATAAGCTTATCGAACACACGCTTTCACTGTTTAAAGACAATGCACGCCGCCTAAGATGAGAGATAAGTTTACGCAACGTGGTTAGTCGTTCTTGTTGCTCGACAACTCCTAGGTAGATGCTAACATCACAATAGTAATCATGCGTGTTCTGGTATGCTTGAGTTTATGGTTACACAACGTGTAGATGCTGTTGGTCAATCAAACAAGCGAATAAGCAGCGAGGCGATAATGCCCAAAGCGATCTCTAAAGTCTTATTGTCATAAAGCCATTAAACCCTAGTTTGATAGAATGTAGAGCCCTCAATCGAGGGCTTTGTGCTTCTTTTGAATTGACATTATTTATTGATCGAAACCTTTTGCACTGTTTCGAGACTTCATTGACGATATCCATGAAACTATGCTGAAAGCTTGCAAATGCATAATTTGGTCAAAACAGAGAAAGAAACACGATCCAAGCTCGTCATTTGGAGTACGGGTGTAGTGCTGTTTTCGCTAGCGCTGACGCTGGCTTTGGTGCTGCTGACCCGCGTGGAAGGATTCATTGGCACAGACGATTATTATCATAGTCGCATTGCGGCCCAGATCATTGAGCAGGGCCGCTTGCGCCTGAACTTTCCCTGGCTACCGATGACCATCCTCAGCAATGAGCAGTTCGTGGATCATCATCTGCTGTATCACCTGTATGTAGCACCTTTTATGACACTTGGTGGAATCACTGGAGCAAAGTTAGCGCAGTCGCTGGTTTTTGGCGCAATCGCTGTTGCTTTCTGGTCCCTTCTGCGCACAGTCAAAGTTCATTATGCATGGCTCTGGACACTCGGCATTGTGGCTGTATCGACGCCATTTCTCTATCGTATGCTGATGATCCGCACCCAGGGCGCAGCTGTATTGATTCTGCTCATTACACTGCAAGTGTTGTTCCAGCGGCGCTATCTCTGGCTGATTCTCATGGCCTTTGCCTTCGCCTGGCTCTACAACGGATTTGTGTTGCTTCCCGCCATCGTTGGTCTGCATGCTGTTGCCGTCTGGATCACTGACCGCCGTATTCTCTGGCGACCCGTGGCTTATACGGTTGCTGGGGTAGTCCTCGGATTGGTGATAAACCCATACTTCCCTCAGAATATTGCCTTCATCGTTGACCACCTGGGCGAGAAGGTGGATATCGGCGCCAACGTTCGTGTCGGTAATGAGTGGTATCCCTACACCACTGGCGATCTCATGGAAAATTCGCTAGGGGCGTTGCTGGCTCTGGCGGCGGGCATCCTGGCTGGCAGTTTCCGCAAAGTTGGTCGTGACCAGATTGAAACAACGGTGCTGTTTGTAACGCTGCTCATGCTATACATGGTTTTTCGATCACGCCGATTCATCGAGTATTACCCGATTTTTGCCCTGTTGTTTTGCGCCATCGCCTGGGGGCGCTCGGCAATACTCTGGCGCGACATCCTGCCAACATGGACGCCCCGGTTTGTTCACAAAAGTGCCTATCCTGTCATGCTCGCTCTACCGATCTTCCTGTTAGCGATTTCGACAGTCAGGCAGGTTCACGCCGATATTCAGGCTACGAAGGATTTTGATTACATGCGCGGCGCTTCCGCCTGGTTAATCGAAAATACTGAATTAGGTGAGATGGTTTTTCAGACCGATTGGGACGACTTCACGCGGTTGTTTTTCCATAATACGCATAATGCCTATCTGGTTGGGCTGGATCCGACGTATTTGCAGGTTGCCAATCCTATTGTCTGGAACCAGTGGGTAGCGATTACCCAGGGTTTGGTGGATCGTCCATCCGTACTGATTCAAGAAATGTTTGGCGCACGATATGTTGTCAGCGATAATAATCATGAAGCATTTTCTCAAGATGCGGAATCCGATCCGGCTATGCAACTCGTATATCAGGATGAGCACAGCCAAATCTGGCTGATTGATGCTGCCGGCCCATAGAGAAGTAGACTTTATGATTGTTATTGTTTTGCCAGACGTCGCAGCCGACGACAATTTGTTATCGAAGGCGCGTAATAAGGATCTTGATGCCCAGCGTGCCATTTACGAGCGATACTTTTCACCTGTTTTCCAGTTCATCCGATTGAGAGTGAATAATCGCGAGCAGGCACAGGACATCGTTGCTGAAGTCTTTCTAGACTTTTTCGTGGCACTGAGCGGAAATAGTCCGCCTAGTTCGCACCTTCGAGGATGGCTGTTTCGGGTGGCTCGCAACAAAATCGCGGACCACTACGGGCGGGAAAAGCGAATCAACATTACTGAGTTGGGTGAGTGGATTCCGAGCTCTGCAGAGAGCAACCCGGAACACGTAGCATTTCAGTCGATGCAAATTGACCGTGTCAAGCAGGCCCTTAATATGCTCGTTGCGGAACAACAAGAGGTATTGATTTTGCGCTTTGTTCAGGGGCTCAGCATACAGGAGACGGCTGACCTCATGGATCGGAGTGTGAGCGCGATTAAGTCACTGCAATTCCGAGCAGTAGATACGCTCCGCCAGATCCTAAGCGCAGAGCAACCGGAGTGAACAATATGTCAGCACATAACATCACCGACGCATTTGACGATTGCATCAACCGGATTGCTACAGGCCAATCGATCGAGCAGTGCCTGCGCGCGTACCCGCAATTTGCTGACCGATTGCGCCCCCTTTTGGAGACCAGCAAGGTCGTACAACGCTTGCGCATTACACAATCTGAACTACTGCAAGATCAAGACATTGTCTGGCAGAAGATGCTGCAACAGAGTCTCAGTCCTAAGATCATGCCAATTCGACGTCGACGTCCACCGTATCAGCTTCTGATCGCGGCTGTCATGCTTGTCTTGACGATGGCTGTTACCGTGTTCATGCTGTCGCGCCCGGATCTACCACCCGAGGAAGACGACGCCATTATCGCAACATTGACACTAGAAACGCTGGTACCGGATAGCTCTGCAACCTCGACAGCAACTTTGACCCTGACGGTAACCTCGACGCAAACAAAAACACCGACAGAAACGCCAAGGGTCACTCTAACAGTATCGCCATCACCGACCGCAACCCTGACCATGACATCAAACAATTCGGTGACGCCGACCGTTGTCCCGTCTGCAACGCAGGTCAGCGTACCCAGTGCGACCTTTGTCCCAGGCTGTGGTGCGCCGCTAACGGAAGAAGATGCGATTGCGCGTGTTTTGAGCATCTATCCCAACACGACCATCACGAGCATTCAACAGACACTCAAGTACGGCGAGATACTTGTCTGGGAAGTGCGCACAAGCCATAACATCCTCATCGATATTGATGTTGCCTGTGGCACTATCTTAGTGATTGAACAATCTGGAAGCAACAACGGCACCAGCAATGAAAATACCAACACCAATGAATCAAATGGTGGGGGCTCCAGCGGGTCTGGTAGCAATAGTAATGGTGCTACCAATGACAACTCTAGCAGTGGGGGTAGCGACGATAATACCAACACCAATGATAATGACGACAACGATGATGATGACAACGACGATGATGACAACGATGATGATGACAATAGTAACGACAATAACTCTGACAGTGGCTCTAGCAATGACGACGACTGAGCTGTGAAACCAGGACTAAGGTCCTGAAAATTGGCCGAAACCTTTTGCTGCTTGCCTGGACTCCATTCATGTAGTGCTGACAAAACAATCGACCTATTTAGGAGATTCTAGAATGACTACAGCTTTTAAGCCACGCACACTCATTGCCGCCATTCTCATCGTTATCCTGGCGGCCATCCCGCTACAAGCCCAATCCGTACCCGAGGTTGAACTAGTTGGCGTCATCGAGAGCATGACGCTCGATAGCATCGTCGTAAACGGCCTCGAAGTTGATATTAGTGCCGCTGAGATGAACACAGCGATTACCGTTGATGAAATCGTGCAGGTAGAAGGCGTTTTGCTGCTCGACGGCAGTATTCTTGCCCGCGAAGTCAAGGGCGTTGATGAAGGTGTTGAAGTCGGCGAGGCTGAACTGATTGGTACGCTGGAATCCTTCACGGCTCCGAATATGTTCGTAAATGGCCAGATGATCGACGTTAGTGGCGCAGAAGTCAAGCAAGGTGTGACTGTTGGCCAGATGGTTAAAGTCCATGCCTATACGGTAACCGCCAACACGTGGGTCGCCCGTGAAGTCGAAGCTTATGGTCCCGATGACCGCGCGTCAAATGATTCTTCACAACCACAATCTGGTGAATTCGAGTTCTCCGGTACGCTTGAACAGATAGGCCAGGGTTTCGTTGTGGTATCTGGCCAGACGATTTCAACCGAAGGTGCAGAAATCAGAAACGAGCTGATGATTGGTGTACGTGTCCGCGTGCAT
>MDTD01084155.1_pt1 | contig 12438 bp, 10 predicted proteins | sample 811221 | NCBI WGS metagenome assembly MDTD01 (sample SAMN05326646, study PRJNA326480) | marine metagenome | isolation source: seawater | place: Pacific Ocean: South West | collected 2011 | reverse complement strand
TTCAATTAATGTATAATATTTTTTTAGAAAATGGTTTTTCAGTAATCAAAGTAAATTTTAGAGGTGTAGGAAAAAGCGAAGGTGTTTTTGATAATGGTCAAGGTGAACTTTCTGATGCAGCTGCAGCATTGGATTGGATTGAAAGACAAAATCTAGATTATAGTCAATGCTGGGTCTCAGGGTTTTCATTTGGGTCGTTAATATGCATGCAGTTAATTATGAGAAGACCGGAGGTAAATAATTTTATCGCAGTTTCGCCTCAACCAAACGTTTATGATTTTTCTTTTCTTGCACCCTGTCCAACATCTGGTCAAGTTATTTACAGTGATAATGATGAACTAGTTTCAAAAGAAAGTATAACCGAACTCGATAATAGAATTAAGAGCCAAAAAGGTATTGAAGTTATTTTTTCAAAAATAAAAAATTCTAATCATTTTTTTAAAGATAAAGAAAAAGAGCTGAGAACTGAGATAGAAAAATATCTAAAAGAAAAAACTGCTTTAATTTAGTTCTGAATCATTTCCCCACCTAAACTTGGTTTTTTACACTTTGTTGTATTTGGAAAAGTAATCGGAAGTTTTTTATGAGATCTAATAGCAAGAAAAGCAAAAGCTTGGGATTCAACAAAATCTCCATTAACTCCAAACTCTTCAATTAGCTTTAAGTTTAATTTCATATGGAGGTAATTATATAAAAATTTAAGTAGAATTTTATTCCTTCTCCCACCACCGCAAATTATTATGTCTTTTATATTTTTTTCATTTTTAAGTAATGAGGAAATAGATTCTCCAATTATTCTAGCAGTGAAATCAGTTAGTGTCGCTGCACCATCTTCTAGAGTCAAACCTCTAGAAAAAGAGATGTCAAAATCATTTGTGTCAAAGGAGTTTTTATCCTTACTTTTTCTATTATTGTAAAGATCTTGCGCTTGCTCAAGAATTATTTCATTTATTTTTCCGCTTGCTGCTAGTTGACCATCTACATCGTATTTTCTCTCAGAATTTGTTCTAATCCAATTATCGATTAAGCAATTTCCTGGACCAATATCTCTACTAAAAATTTGTAATGGATTTGTTGTTTGTTTGATTAAAGTTATATTTGAAATTCCTCCAATATTTAAAACGCAACAAGGTATTCTTATTTTTTTTTGTCTAACGATTAATTGATGGAATAATGGAGTCAATGGTGCACCTTCGCCTCCATTTAAAATGTCATTAATTCTAAAATTAAAAACTACTCTTTTATTTGTGAGTTGATTTAATAATCTACCATCGCCTAATTGTTTAGAAATTTTTTCTTCAGGATTGTGATAAATAGTTTGGCCGTGGAAACCTACTAGAATATCCTCATTCTGAGATACTAGTTCTTTTACAACTTTTGCATGAAATAGAGTAATATGTCTTTCTAAATCATTTAAATTTTTTGAAAATTTAATCAGGTCTTTACTATTAAAAATTTTATCTTTTAAAGAGTGAAAATTCTTATAAATTTTAGAATCATATTCAAAATATTTATCTTTTATCACTTCATATTGGTCGACGCCGTTAGAATATACAATAGAAGCGTCAACACCATCTCCAGATGTTCCGCTCATTAGGCCTAAAGAGGTATATCTTTTTTGCATATTTTTATTTATTTATAACAATTTTTGTATAATAGTAGTTTAAATCATTTGTGCTATGAAAAATAAATTTTTAATTGAGATGAACGCTAGGGGTTATCTTAATCAATGCACAGATTATGAAAATCTCGAAAAACTTTGCGATAAAAAATCAATAACTGGATATATAGGGTTTGATTGCACTGCCAGCAGTTTACATGTTGGTAGTTTATTGCAGATAATGATTTTAAGACTAATGCAAAAACATGGTCATCGCCCTATAGTTCTTTTAGGGGGAGGTACGACTTTGATAGGTGACCCATCTGGTAAAGATTCAACCAGAAAAATTTTAGATCAGAAAAAAATTAAAAAAAATATAGAGAGTATTAAAAGAGTATTTAATAAAGTTCTTAATACTTCCCAAAAAAATATAAAACCTCTATTTGTAAATAACGCAGATTGGCTTGCAAAATTAAATTACATCCAATTTTTAAGAGACATAGGAAGCCACTTTACCATAAACAAAATGCTTACATTTGATAGTGTAAAACTTAGATTAGAAAGAGAACAATCTCTTAGTTACATGGAATTTAATTATATGATTCTTCAAGCATTTGATTTTTATCAACTATTTAAAAAGAAAAATTGTATTTTGCAAATCGGAGGATCTGATCAATGGGGGAATATAGTAAATGGTGTTGAACTTATAAGAAGGATGATGAAAAAAGAATCTTTTGGATTAACATCTCCTTTAATAACTTTGTCATCAGGAGCAAAAATGGGAAAAACAGAAAAAGGTGCGATTTGGTTAAATGATGATTTATTTTCTGCATATGATTATTGGCAATTTTGGAGGAATGTTGATGATCGCGATGTGAAAAGATTTTTGAATTATTTTACGGATATAAATACCGAGGAGATAAATAGTCTTTGTAAAGAGGAAAAAGATATAAATAAACTCAAAATAATTTTAGCAAATGAAGCTACAAAAATTCTTCATGGTAATAAAGCTTCAATTAAGGCAGAGAAAACAGCTAAAGATACTTTTGTAAATAAAGGGCTTGGATCTAATCTTCCAGAATTTAAGATTAAATTAAACGATTTAGATAAAGGTATAAATCTTTTAGATTTTTTATCAAAAAACAAAATTTCATCATCTAAAAGCGAAGCTAGAAGACTAATTGCTAATAATGGATTAAAAATTAATGATACGCCAGTCACAGATGAAAAAAAGATAATTCAAAAAAGTGATTTTACAGAGAAAATATTAAAAATTTCTCATGGAAAAAAGAAACATTATATACTTAAAATAGTTTAACGTTTTTTATTTTTATCTAGTATTTTTTGAATGAATCTTGGTGTAATAGTTCTTATTGGATTAATTGTTGTCTTAGTCTTACCTGGGGGTCCTTTAATTTTAAAACTGATACCAAAAAGTCCCTCGCCAACATCTTTTGGAATCACTATATCTCCAATAACAGGAATTTTAGAGATCATTTTGTTTAAAGTTTTTGCTGGAACTAAAGTTCCTCTTAAGCTAGTGGTATTTTCATCTTGATATCCCTCCATCAAAACTGAAATACTTGGACCTAGAGCTAAAATCTCATTTATTTTTAAAATATTATTATTTTTTTCCATATTTATTTCTAAACTTTCGAATGTTATTCCATCACCTTTCGCTAAATCGGCTAAGCCTCCTAGATCTGCTAAAGAAAGTAATTTGATCATACCTGGAGCGTTCACAACTTTAAAATTTTCTATTTTCAATTTTGAATTAGAGGAATTATCGTCAAATACTGAAGTGTATAATAATTTTCCTCCTGTCAGACCTTTAAAAAATTTAAATTCAGTTAAAAGTGGTTTAGTTAAATCCGAATAAATTTCCAAAAATTTTTTTTCGTCTTTTTTATTTTTAATCATGGAAATATCTAAATAATTATTTCTGCCAAAATCTCCTTTTGAAGTTATTTTTACAAATTTCCCATTTTCAATTTTGCCTATTAATTTAAAATTACTTAATTTTTCTGATAAGGGAGCTATTACGTTTTCAAGATCGATTTCAATATTTTTTGAAATATGTGAAAAATTATCATTTATATTGTTATTTTTGATCAAGTGTGGAAGATTACTTGCGTCTAACCTTGAACCTTTTATCGAAATATTTTTTAAAGCTGATATTAAAAAATCATTATTTTTAGTGCCATCCTTAAAAGTTTTAACTAAAATTTTGTCTATAGAAAATAATTTCTTTTTTTTGAATTTTAATCCGTTGATAAAAATTGAGTTGTCTCCGTCATTTATTTGGAGCTTTTCAACGTTTAAATTTTTATCATTTTTTTTTAAATTTAAAACTATATTTGAAATCTTACCTTCAGGTTTTTGGTAATTAATTGTTTCAATATTTATTTCTTGTTCATAATCTAGCTCTAAATTAAGATTCAAAGAATTTTTTTTAATACTATTTTCTAACCTGAAATTTTGATAATTGCCCCCGTTTATTAAATAATTTCCCGATAAGCTAACAATATTTTTATTTGAACTAAAATCTGTTTTAATTTCTGATTTTGAAAATGAAATTTTATTTTTTTTATTAGAAAAGAAGTTCCCAACAGAATTTTTTAAATCTAAATTAGCATTAGTTATTTTACCACTGTTTTTAAGGGTGTATTCTTTTACTTTGTAAGTATTATCAAAATTAATAAAAAAATAGTTATTTAATTCTGCATCAATATTAGAAATAAATTTAATATATCCTATCTTAGAAGATAAATATGAAATATCATCTTCATCTTTATTGAATTTTACTTTAGTTTTAAAATTTGACTCAAGTTCAAATTCTGGGGAAAGTTTCAACTTTATATCCCCTTCGCTTATTTTTATTGGGCCTGAAACCCCAGAAAAATCTTTTATAAGAACATCTGTTCTATCAGCAAAAAAGGTAAAGTATGTATTATCTAAATCTATATTTTTAAAAACTTTAGCTTTAAAATTTTCAATAGTCCCACGAGCGATAAAATTTTCTAAAAAATTGTTATTATCTAAATATACCTCTATTTCTGTATTTAATTTCCCTTTTTTAATTTTATTATTTAAAAAACTGTTCAAATTTGATGGTTTAAATGATTTAGAAAGTTTTTTTAATTCACTTATATCTAATTGTTCTAAATTTATCTTTATTTTTTTAATTGATGTTTCATTTTTAATTAATGATAGAAAACTAATATAAACTTTCACATCTTTAGTTGGAATTGAGACATCTTTATAAACAATGTTAGGATTTTTAGTTTCTAGAAATAAACTTAAATTTTTTACATCTAGTTTAAACTTAATAGTATCAAGCTCTAAGTTAATATCTTTATTGTTATCGTTTATTTTTTGAGAAATAAAATTGTTAAATTTCTTAGTTTCAATACCATTAACTGCCAAAAGGCTTATTACTGAAATAATTAAAATAAGAATTAAAGAAAAAGATATATTTAATAATTTTGACATTATCTATTTTTTAAACTTTCCTCTATAAATTGATCTATATTTCCATCTAAAACACTAGATGGGTTCGGATTTTCAACTTTATTTCTAAGATCTTTTACCAATTGATATGGTTGCAATACGTACGATCTGATTTGATGCCCCCAACCAATATCCGTTTTGTTCTCTAAATTTTTCTGGTTCTCTTCATCTCTTTTTTGCATTTCATGTTCATAAAGTCTTGCTCTCAACATTTTAAAACAAGTTTCTTTATTTTTATGTTGTGATCTTTCATTTTGACACTGGACGACAATTTTGGTGGGTAAATGTGTAATTCTGACTGCACTGTCAGTTGTGTTTACGTGTTGTCCTCCTGCGCCGCTTGACCTATATGTATCAATCCTTAAATCCTTATCATCAATTTTTATGTCGATACTATCGTCTACAGACGGGTAAACCCAAACACTGGCAAAACTTGTATGTCTTCTTGCACCACTGTCGAATGGAGAAATTCTTACCAACCTGTGGACCCCGGACTCTGATCTCATCAGCCCATATAGATATTCACCTTCAGCTTTAATAGTAGAGGATTTAATCCCCGCTTCTTCACCTTTGTGTTCACTAATTATTTCATATTTAAATTTTTTTTTCTCGAACCATTTAATGTACATTCTTCTTAACATATCAGCCCAATCTTGACTTTCAGTTCCTCCTGCACCCGCATGTATTTCTAAATAGATATTTAAATCGTCATTCTCACCAGATAGAAAGCAGCTTATCTCTATTTTTTTTACCTGATCAAAAATTTCTTCAAGTTTAGTTTTACAATCTTCAATCGTCTCATCATCTTTTTCCTGTGAAGCTAAGTTGAATAAATCTTTTAAATTTTTCACTTCTTCAGAAGTCGATTTATATGACTCTAATATTTCTTCAAAAGTTTTTTTTTGTTTAATTGTTTTTTTTGCTAAAGAATTATCTTTCCAAAAATTTTTTTCTAAAAGCTTTTTTTCTAGAATTAGTAGTTTAGAAGAAATTTCATTTTTATCAAAGATACCCCCTAATACTACTGAGGTTCTTTTCTAATTTTAAAAATTTATTTTCTAAGTTTTCCATTAATAAAATTGTCTAAATTTTATCAGACTATCACGATCGTTAATTAAAATTAAATTATTATTATTTATATTGTTAATATCTCTTATCTTAAGGGACTCTATTATTGTTTTTTTGTCTCCTGTTGAAGATTTTCGTCCAGTATCATAATTCAAGGAAGTTAAGTATATATTTTTAGGTATCTGAAAATCCTGAAAATCTTCTTTGAAAAGAGCGTTTTCTATAAAATTTTTAAAAACAGGTAAAGCAACTTTAGAACCTGTTTCATATTTTCCTAATGTTCTTGGATTATCAAAACCAATATAGACTCCGATAACTAATTTTGATGAAAATCCTATAAACCAAGCATCAAAGTTATTGTTGGTTGTACCTGTTTTGCCAGCTAATGGAACATTTAAAGATCTTAATTTTTTTGCAGTTCCTCTTTGAACCGCACCTCTCAAAATTGAAGTCATTTGATAAGCTGTTTCCTCACTCAATACTCTATCATTTGTGTTTATTATTTTTGGAAAATTTGAAGACTGATCTATAAATTTATCACAACCTAAACATTTCCTTCTTTCTGACTTAAAAATTGTTTTTCCTCTTCTATCTTGAATTCTTGTTATTAAATTTGGATCAATCTTCTTCCCTCCATTTACAAATGGTGCATACGCAGATGTCATATTAATTAAAGTTGTTTCAGCAGCTCCAAGAGATACTGATAACAGTTCAGGAATTTCTTCGTAAATATCTAAATCTTTTGATAGATTTAATATTTGTTCTAAACCTAGCATCTTTGCAATTCTTATAGTCATTAAATTTCTTGAATACTCTATTCCTTTTCTAAGTGTTGATGGCCCATAAAACTTTTTTCCGTAATTTTCTGGTTTCCAATTTTTTAGACCCTCACCTTGACTTTCAACAAATGGTGCATCTAATATAATTGAATTAGGAGAAAATCCATTTTCTAAAGCTGCTGCATAGACAATGGGTTTAAAAGCCGATCCTGGTTGCCTTTTTGCCTGGGTAACTCTATTAAATTCACTTGATTTAAAATCAAAACCTCCAACCAAAGCTTTAACATCTCCTGTGAAGGGATCTAAAACTATTATACCTCCGTTTACTTTTGGATATTGTTTTAATTTCCAAAAATTTTTTTCTTTTTTAACAAATATAATATCTCCGATACGGTGTTTATCGGTTATTGATTTTTTATTCGGAATTGACCATTTGATATTTGTATAACTTAAGGAACCTATTTGATTGTTATTTTTTTTACTAATAATTTTAAAGTTAATTTCTGAGTCGTTTAAACTAATTATTTCGGCGATCTCCCAATTTAACGTGGGATCTAATTTAATATTTTTAATTACTTTACTCCAGTTTTTATTTTTTATTTTATTGGTTATTGGTCCTCTCCAACCATGTCTTCTATCATACTCCTCAATTCCTTTTCTTAATGATTTTATAGCTTGAATTTGATAATCTATATTTAATGGTGTTCTTATACTGAGGCCTTGAGAGTATAATTTTTCAAATCCATAGTTCTCTTTTACTGAACGCCTTACCTCTTCAGTGTAAGAGTTTGCTTCATTTAGAATTATAATTTTTCTCTTTTTTAAATTAAGTTCTTTTACCTTAAATTCTTTTAGTTCTTTTTTGGATATAAAATTATTATCTTTTAGATTTTCTAAAACTAAATTTCTTCTAAATTTAGCAATTTTTGGAAATTTATAAGGATTATATTTACTTGGAGCTTTAGGTAACGCTGCCAATAATGCTGCATCAACATAATCTAATTCTTTAATTGGCTTATCAAAATATTCCAAACTAGCAGCCGCAATCCCGTATGCGCCTTGACCTAAATAGATTTGATTTAGATAGAGTTCTAAAATTCTCTCTTTTGAGTAAGCTCGTTCTATTCTAAAGGCTAAAATAGCCTCTTTTATTTTTCTTTTCATTGAAACTTCATTAGTTAGCAAGAAGTTTTTTGCGACTTGCTGTGTAATTGTAGAAGCTCCCTCAAGCCTTTTATTTTGAGAAATATTTTTTATATTATTAAAGACTGCTCTTAAAATTCCTTTTGCATCTATTCCTGGATGATTAAAGAAATTTTTGTCCTCTGCAGATAAAAAAGAGTTTATTATTACTTCAGGAACAGAGTTATATGGAACAAATAGCCTTTTTTGAAGAGCGTATTCTGCAATGAGTTTCCCGTCTTCAGAATATACCCTACTTGAAATTGGTGGTTGGTAGTTTGAAAGTTTTTTGTAATCAGGTAATCCAATTGAAAAATACCATAAAGTAGAAAAAATAAATAAAATTAATACTATTAAAGACACAATTGAAAATTTGATAATAAAATTCAAATATTTAAGCATATAACCTTTATTAATAATAAATTTGACTTTCTTTAGGCAGTATATTTTTAAATATAAGTGTATTTATTCTTAAAATCGTATAAAATACTCTCATGAAGAATTTAAATTTAACAGATTTCACAAAATTAAAAGGAATTCAATTATCATGGAAAAAAATTTATATATTGATGCCTCGCATCCTAATGAAACTCGAATCGTTCTTAAATCAAATAACGCTATTGAAGAGTATGAGTTTGAGAACAAGAACAACCTAAATTTTAAAAATAATATATATTTAGGAACAATAAGCAGAGTCGAACCATCATTACAAGCAGCGTTTGTAAACTTTGGAAGAGAGAGACATGGTTTTTTAGCTTTCAATGATATTCAATCAGACTACTATCAAATACCTTCTGAAGATAAAGAAAGAATTAAAATCGCGGAAGAGCAAATACGCGAAGAATTAAAAAATAAAAATATTAATATTTCTCAAGAGAACTCAACTCCTGACGAAAATACTGAAGAAAATAATGGAAATCTTAAAGAAAATGGAAATTTGACACAAAAAAACGATGAGGTAAAAAAAAAAGAGGAATATAGAGAAGAAATAAAAACCTCATATGGAATTAAAAAGTATAAAATTCAAGAAGTAATTAAGCCTGGCCAAGTTATATTAATCCAAGTAATAAAAGAAGAGAGAGGCCAGAAAGGTGCAGCGCTTACTACTTTTATCTCTCTTGCAGGAAAATATATTGTCCTTATGCCTAATACTCCTAAAGGAGGAGGAATTTCTAGAAAAATATACAATTCTCTAGATCGACAAAAAATTAGAAATATTTTAAATGAAATTAGCATTCCCAAAAGCATGGGCGTAATTGTTAGAACAGCAGGTGCAAATAAAACTAAAAATGAAATTAGTAAAGATTTTGAAAGCACTTTGCAGACATGGGAGGAAATTAAAGAGAAAGCTTTAGACTCTAACGCTCCATCCCTAGTTTATGAAGAGGGCGATATAATAAAAAGAACATTGAGAGATACTTACGATAACGAGACTAAAAATGTTTATGTAGAGGGTAACGAAGGATATCAGAAAGCCAAAAAATTTATGAAAGAACTGATGCCAAAAAATGTAAAAAATATCAAAAAATATCGAGGCAAAATACCTTTGTTTCATGACGCAAATATAGAAAAAGAATTAAATAATATCTTTGAACCAACAGTAAAATTATCATCTGGTGGGTATTTAGTCATTAATCCAACCGAAGCTTTAGTTGCAATAGATATTAACTCAGGTCAATCTACGAAACAAACTAATATTGAAAAAACTGCACTCAATACAAATTTAGAAGCCGCAGAGGAAATTGCGCATCAGATCAAATTAAGGGATTTATCAGGTTTAATAGTTATTGATTTTATCGATATGATGAATTTTTATAATAGACGAACTGTAGAAAAAAAGCTTAGGGAGAGTATTAGAAAAGACAGGGCTAGAATTCAAGTTGGAAGAATTAGTAATTTCGGATTACTTGAAATGACGCGCCAAAGATTAAGAGAGGGATCGATAAAATGGGAAACCCAATTATCATTAGACTCATTTTCACAAAAAATTTTTAAAAAAATTCAATTGTTAGCTTTTACCGAAAAAGTAAAGATAGTTAAGTCATATGTACCTGAAAAAGTAAAAATTTATATTGAAAATAATTTATCCGAAGAACTTAGATATTTTCAAAAAAAATATTCTTTTAAAATAGAAATTCATCCCGATGAAAGATTAATTATTCCAGAATATATAATAGAATTATGTAATAAATCTAAAAAAATAATTAAAAAATTTGAAAATGTTAAAACAATAAATAATATTAAAAGTAGCTCTAAAGATATTAAAAAAAACAAGAAAGAGATTAAACTAAAAAAAGATGTTAAAAAATCTAAGAAAAAAAAGGTATTAAGAACCTTGTGGGTTAGAAGAAGAAAAAAAAACTAAATCAATCCTTTTGAAGGAGAACTTTCAGAGGCAAAATAATTTTTTTGCATCCTGCCTGATTTGAATGAATTTCGACCAGATATTACTGCGTCTTTAAATGCTTGAGCCATTAAAATTGGATTTTTTGCTTTCGCAATAGCGCTATTAATTAAAACACCATCGCAACCTAATTCCATTGCTATCGTTGCATCTGAAGCGGTTCCTATTCCGGCATCTACTATAACTGGAACCTTTGATTGTTTTATTATCAATGAAATATTAACTTTGTTTTGAAGACCTAAACCAGAGCCTATTGGCGAGGCTAAAGGCATAATTGCAGAAGCACCGCTATCCTCTAATTTTTTTGCAAGTATAGGGTCATCTGTACAATATACCATCACCTTAAAACCCTCTTTAACAAGTGTCTTAGTTGATTTAATAGTTTCAATCATATTAGGATAAAGAGTTTTTTTGTCACCTAGAACCTCCAACTTGACCAATTTCCAGCCACCCATTTCTCTTGCCAGTCTTAAAGTTCTTAAAGCGTCTGAGGAGGTAAAACATCCTGCGGTGTTTGGTAAAAAAATTATTTTTTTTGGATTTAAGTAATCTGTTAATATAGGTTTTTTTTTATTTGTTATATTTACTCTACGTACAGCTACAGTTACCATATCTGCGCCAGAAGCTTTTACTGCCTTGGCAGTTTCAATAAAATTTTTATATTTTCCAGTACCAACAATTAATCTTGAGCGAAGTTTGATATTAGCTATTTTTAGAACATCTTTTTTCAAATTATCCTCCACCAATGAAATGGACTATTTCTAATTTATCGTTATTTTTAATTAATTTTTTTTTATAATTTATCTTAGATATAATTGTGCCGTTATACTCGATTGCTACTTTTTTGTGAATTAGCTTATATTTTTTTAATAAATCGTAAATAGTTAAATTAGTTTTAATTGAAACTTTCTTTCCATTTAATTGTATTTTTGCCATAATTAAGTTATTCAATCTTAGTATTAAATTTTGATGAAAAAAATTATAATTCTTAACGGCCCAAATCTCAACCTTTTAGGTGAGAGGGAGAAAAACCAATATGGAAGCCTTACCTTAAAAGATGTTGAAAAAAAATGTGAAGATTTTGCAAATACTCAAAATATGGCTATTTCATTCTATCAATCTAATGTTGAGGGTGAGATAGTTGACAAGATTCAAGACTCAAGAAAAAATCAAGATGGATTAATAATTAACGCTGGAGGGTATACACATACGTCAGTTGCTATTCATGATGCCTTAAAAATTATTAAAATTCCCATTATTGAATTGCATATAACTAATATTTATAATAGAGAAGAATTCAGGCACAAATCTTTAATTAGCAAAGTTGCTAACGGAGTTATTTGTGGTTTTGGCGTTGATGGTTATATAATGGCTTTAGCTGCAATGGAAAAATATTTTAAATGAAAATAGACAAAAAACTTATTAAAGAATTAGTAGATAATCTTAAAGAATTTAATCTGACTGAGCTAGAGTATCAAGATGGACCAAAAAAAATAAAGGTTTCTAAATCTTTAAAGACATCCGATCAGCCAACAACTAGTGCGGTTGTGTCCCAAAATAAAGCTGTATTAAAAAGCTCTGATGATACTGATGGGATAAGAGTCAAATCTCCAATAATTGGAACTGCTTACTTGGCTCCTGAGCCAGGTGCAAAATCATTTGTGAAAGTTGGAGATAAAATTAAAAAGGGCCAAACTGTAATGATTGTGGAAGCTATGAAGACTATGAATCATGTTCCTTCAACAAGTGATGGCGAAATAAAGAAAATTTTAGTTGAAGATGGTCAACCTGTTGAGTTTGGTCAAACACTTGTTCTCTTAAAATAAAAAAATGTTCAAAAAAGTTTTGATAGCAAACAGAGGAGAGATTGCTGTAAGAATTATTAGAGCATGTAA
>MDTD01187488.1_pt1 | contig 12439 bp, 10 predicted proteins | sample 811221 | NCBI WGS metagenome assembly MDTD01 (sample SAMN05326646, study PRJNA326480) | marine metagenome | isolation source: seawater | place: Pacific Ocean: South West | collected 2011 | reverse complement strand
GTTGTGCCCATAACAAATAATTCTTCGTCATAAACAATAAGACTATGAGGCACCTCATCACCAGAACCTCCTAAATAGGTAGAATAAACCATAAATGTACCCGTAGTATCGTACTTACTCAAAACCACATCATTACCCACAACACCACCGTTATAAGCTGTTTGATATGCCCCAACAGTAATGGGATAACCTATATTATATGCTGTTCCACCAGAATATAAAAATCCGTAATCGTCATAGGTGGCAGTATATCCAAAGTTACTTGCTACTGAACCCGAGTATGAAGAAAATATCATTTCAGGGTCAATTATCAATTCCTTATTTCGGTCATAACCCTTTGGAAAATCAAAAGATAATCGTTGTTTTTTCCATACAAAACGACAAGCTACCTCAACTTTTTCGTCATTATGCCACTGATAGGCATAGGGACGTTCTTCTCTAATTTCATTCAAAACAGTACGCAATACCAATCGGCCATCTTCAATGCGTATATCTTTGACTCCTTCAAGACGTAGTTTAATGTCAGTAGGGTCAGCATTAGGCTGAACTATCCAATCGTATTTTAGACCTCCAGCATATTCATAAATGCTATAATCTATGCCGTCATACAAATTGTTATAATTGACTTTTTTATAAGTTCTAACTCCAGATACTAAGGGCTTAACATTGAAAAAATTAACTACCCCTTCTCTTTCTTCTTCAAAGCTTATTTTGGGAGTATTCGCTTTAACAAATTGCCATTTGAAAGCATGAGCTTGAATGCTATCGACCATGGTATCGTAATCGTGTGAGTGACTAAAATAAGTAGCGTCAATGAAATTAAAAGTAAGAACTTTTTCTTCTAGGAACATTGCGCCATTAGCTAAATTCACTTTAGCTTTGACAGCTTTATTCCATTGCCCTTTGTTTGGTGTAAAAAATACTTGTGCCGATATGTTGCACCAGCACAATACCATCACTAATGTTAGCAAAGCTCTCATAGGGTAAAGATACTGATTTCAGTAGACTAAAAATTACTTGGTATAGATTGAATAATATTCATCATGCTATCTTTTAGCATGGTGTAGGCTTCTAAGTTTTCTTTTTTAACCGGCTTAGATGGGGGTAACTTCTGTTTGTAAGGATCCACCTGACGACCATTTTTCCAAAAACGATAACATACATGAGGCCCTGTTGCTAAGCCTGTACTTCCCACATATCCAATGACTTCTCCTTGCTTAACATAAACTCCAGGCCTTATTCCTGATTTTATTTTGGACATATGTAAATACTGTGTGCTGTAAGTACTGTTGTGTCTTACCTTAACGTAATTGCCATTGTTACGTTTGTACCTCGCTTCTGTAACGGTACCATTGGCAGTCGATAAAATAGGTGTGCCTGTTGGCGCAGCATAATCAGTACCCAAATGGGCTTTTATACGACCAGTTACAGGGTGCTTTCTTCGTTTACTAAAACTCGAACTGATACGAGAGTAATTTAATGGTGCTCTTAAAAAGGCCTTTCTTAAAGCAGCACCTTCATCATCGAAATAATCACCATAGTTTTCTTCTTCTTCAAAGTAAAAGGCATAAAAATTTTCATTAGCATGATTGAATAATGCAGCATAAACGCGCCCTATGCCTATAAATTCTCCCTCAACGTATTTTTCTTCATAAACTACCTTGAAATAATCACCTTTTTGTATTCTAAAAAAGTCTATGGTCCAAGCGTAAATGGATGATAATTCCATTACTAAAGCAGGACTCATTTTGTTTTCAATTAGTGAATTCCACAATGAAGATTCTATCTTGCCACTAGCCTCACGAGTTTTTACCTCAACTTCTTTTTGACCTAAAAATACCTCTATGGTATCCCTAATGTCAAAAACAACATAATCTATATTAGACATTTCATAAATGAAATATTGGGCTTTCTCAATACTATCATTTGAACACAGAACTGTAAACTTCTTACCCGCTTTAGCTTTTCTGAAATCAAAAATTCCTTTAGAGGCTCTTACTATTTGGTCTATTCTACCGTGGTCTATGTGATTGAGATAAAGTACTGCACCTAAAGTTTGCCCACTTTCTAATTCTCCCCTGTGTACCTTATAGTTTTCAGAACATATATCATAAAGTACTATACAGGGATCGGAAAGGGTTTCATTATCTTGAGAATTGCAATATGGGAAAACAATTGAAATGGAGATTAACAACAACAAAAAGCATACTAAATTACCCCATTTATGTTTTTTCATTCTATACTATCAACTTTCGTTAAGGGCATTGACCACCCATTGCCTACCCCAATTTTCTAATTCCTCTTTTGTCCACAACTTTGGAAAGAAAATGCGCTTCTGAAATCGAGGAGGCAAATATTTTTGCCAATTTGTACCGCCTGTTGCATCAGCATCTCCATCTTTTGATGATAAATAGCGAACTGCTGATTTGTAATGCACCAATGGCCAATTCACATTGACATTCAAATCTAATAAACGTAATTGATGTATCAAGTCTTTGTCTTGCTGATCTTCAACACTTAATTGTTGATATTTTGCAAGTAAGTTTTTATCTGAAAAATTATGAGCTCTGTCAATAAATTGCGCCATATATTTCTTTTCGAAATTTTCGAGCATCAAAGTTTTTTTGCCTGTTTTAATATCTATAGCGCCATCAGTCCAATAAAAGTGCTGAGCCATATCATCAATACTAGAACCTTTCAAACCTTCTCTTTCATCTTTATGTGTAAGGTTGATTAGATGCGTACAGGAAATTTCTATCAATCTATATTGTGCAGATTGAAAACCACTTGCAGGTAGTAAAGACATTCTAAACTTTAAAAACTGTTGCTTTTCCATACCATTGACCATAATACCAAAGGAAGATGTGAGTACTTCAAAATAACTGTTGATTCGTTTAAGGCGTTCTACAAAAAAATCAACTGATAAAGAGTCGTTCCAACCCATATCTTGACCATCTTCTGACATTAACTTACCGTTGTGAGCTATTTGATCAAGCTCGAGTATAGCTAGCTTGAAGTATAACTCTGTAATTTGATGATAAATGATAAATATCTGTTCGTCAGGAAAGTCGGTCTTGGGGTGTTGAAGGCTCAACAAAGTATCCACATAAGTATAATCCCAATAGTTTAAAGGGTTATCATACAGCAAGCCATCTAAATAAGCTGGTAAATCTTGACCTATAGAAGCATACTTTCTGTCTAACTTCTCTATTTTGTCTTTAATCTCTTTAGTCCATTCCATAGTAGTAATTTTTTTGGGACAAATTGAAAATTAATATTTGTTAATGATATATTATAAATCATATTACGATATTAACGATTTTCTTGGGAACTATGATAATACGCTTGTGGTTTTTACCTTCCATATATTGTTTGGTCTTCTCAAAAGCCATGACTTCTTTTTCTATTTCTTCATTGCTCAAATCAGCAGAAAGCTCAAGAGTAAAACGCATTTTACCATTAAAAGAAATAGGGTAAGTGAAGGCATCTTCTTTTAAATGCTGTTCATCAAACTTAGGCCAATTAGCAAGAGTAATCGATTCCGTATGTCCTAATTTTTCCCATAGTTCTTCTGCAAAGTGTGGAGCGTAGGGCGCTATCAACACAATTAAATCTTTGAGGATATGTCGTTTATTACATTTCAAATCATTCAACTCATTGACCGCTATCATCAAATTACTAACTACCGTATTGAAAGCATGTCTGTCAATGTCCTCAGTTACCTTTTTAATAGCTTTATGCAAAGACTTCAATTCTGCTTTTGTTGGCTCATCATCAGAAAAATGGATTTGATTATTTTCATCGTGTGCTAAACGCCAAAACTTTCTTAAAAAATTATGGACCCCATTGATACCTTTAGTATCCCAAGGCTTGAACTGCTCTAAGGGCCCCAAAAACATTTCGTACATTCTTAAAGTGTCAGCGCCAAATTTCTCCACCAAATCATCAGGCGTTTGAATATTGTATTTGGACTTAGACATTTTTTCTACCTCAAAACCACAGATATATTTGCCATCATCATTAAGAATGAATTCAACGTCTTTGTATTCTTCTCGCCATTTTTTGAAGGCTTCAATATCTAAAACGTCCTTATCCACAAGGTCAATATCAACATGCATGCGACTTGTTATGTAATCTTTTCTCTTATCAAAACTGACTAAAGTATTACTGTCTTTAATTCGATATACAAAACTGGAACGCCCTAAAATCATTCCTTGGTTGATCATTTTTTTGAAAGGCTCATCAAAAGCAATAAAGCCTCTATCGTACAAAAACTTAGTCCAAAACCTAGAGTATAATAAGTGTCCAACAGCATGTTCTGCTCCACCAATATATAAATCCACTTGCCCCCAATAATCGACTTTTTCCTTAGACACAAACTCTTTATCGTTTTGTGGATCCATAAACCTTAAAAAATACCACGAAGAACCTGCCCACCCTGGCATAGTATTATACTCCATTTTATCGCCTTGAAAAACATTCCAATCTTCTTTTTTAGCTCTAGCTAAAGGTGGCTCACCATCTTCTGTTGGGAGATATTTATCGACCTCTGGCAACTCAACACAACTGTCATCATTTGTCAGCTTAGGTATATCGTTTTCATAGTACACTGGAAATGGCTCTCCCCAATACCTTTGACGACTGAAAATAGCATCTCTTAGCCTGTAGTTTGTTTTGCCCTTACCTATCTCTTTTTTCTCGATGGCTAAAATGCTTTGTTGTATGGCTTCTTGGGTAGTAAGACCTGATAGAAAATCCGAATTATCAATGATAGCCGCTTTGTCTTCATTAGCCCCTTCACTAATATCCGTATCTTTAAAAATGTTCTTTATCCTAATACCAAACTTATTAGCAAAGTTCCAATCCCTTTGGTCGCCACAAGGAACTGCCATAACAGCCCCTGTACCATAGGATGCTAAGACATAATCTCCAATCCAAATTGGTATTTTTTCATTGGTAAAAGGATGAATAGAATAAGCTCCCGTAAAGGCTCCCGTTATACTCCTTACATCAGACTGTCTGTCCCTTTCGGACTTCAAGGCAGCTAGTTGGCAATAGCTTTCTATTTCCTTTTTTTGTGAAACAGTAGTAATGGACTTTACAAGTTTATGCTCGGGTGCTAATACCATAAAAGTAACGCCATATATGGTGTCTGGTCTAGTAGTAAATACTTCTATTTGCTCGCTACTATTTTCTACAGAAAAACTAAGCGATGCCCCTACAGATTTGCCTATCCAGTTGCGCTGAATTTCTTTGATAGATTCGTTCCATTCTATTTGTTCCAATCCTTCAAGCAATCGTTCTGCATAGGCTGTTATTCGCATAGACCATTGCTTCATAAGTTTTTGTTCAACTAGAAAATTGCCTCGTTCTGATCGACCATCTTTTATCTCATCATTAGCCAATACAGTTCCTAAACCTTCACACCAATTCACCCATGTTTCAGATAAAAATGTAAGTCTATATTTTAATAAAATGGTTTGTTGCTCGGCTTCACTAAAAGCCTTCCATTCTTCAGAAGTAAATACTGGAGTGTCTTCATCGCATGGGGATTGTACTAAAGTGTTTCCATTACGATCTAATTCTTCTACCAATTTTGAAATGGGTAAAGCCTTATTTTCGATATTGCAATAGTAGGAGTTAAAAAGTTGCTTAAAAATCCACTGTGTCCACTTATAATAGCTGGGTTCCGAAGTACGGATTTCTCTATTCCAATCAAAAGAAAAGCCTAATTTATCAAGTTGTTCTCTATAGCGGTTAATGTTTTTTTCTGTTGTAACAGCTGGGTGTTGTCCCGTCTGTATGGCATACTGTTCTGCTGGCAAACCAAAAGAATCATATCCCATAGGATGTAAAACATTAAACCCCTTATGGCGTTTGTAGCGAGCATAAATATCAGATGCTATGTAACCCAATGGATGGCCAACATGCAGACCTGAACCCGAAGGATATGGAAACATATCTAAAACATAAAACTTTGGCTTGGAAGTATCTTCATTAACTTTATAGGTTTGCCATTCCCTCCATCGGTCTTGCCATTTTTGCTCTATGCGATTAAAATCGTATTCCATTCTAAATAATTTACAAAGCAAAGTTAATCAATCGTCACAACTTAGCACTAAAAATTATTAACTTAGCAAACGTAATGAAGCAAATGCAAGAAAGACACATAAAACGAAAGCTTAGAAGCTCTTCTTTATCTACTATGCTAAGTATATCTTTGGTTTTACTGATGTTAGGTAGTATGGGATTTATATATATAAATACTCAACGTTTAATCAATTATATCAAAGAAAATGTTGGATTCACTTTAGTCCTAGAAGATGATATTAAGAAAGTTGACAGACTACAACTTCAAAAGAATTTAGACGCTTCACCAGAAATAAAAAGTACTATATTTATAAGTAAAGATGATGCCGCTAAAATCTTAAAAAATGATTTAGGAGAGGATTTTATTAATTTTTTAGGCTTTAACCCATTATCAGCATCAATTGATGTATATATGAATGCAGAATATGCTGAAGAAAATCAAATTGAAACTATTGAATCCAATTTGATAAAAAATCCAATTATTAAAGAAATAATAATTCAAAAGGATTTGATAGCCGACATCAACACAAATGTTAGAAAGCTAGTCTTAATTTTAATTTCCTTTAGCATTTTACTTTTAATTGTTGCTGTTGCCCTTATTAATAATACTATTAGATTAACAGTCTATTCACAAAGATTCAATATAAAATCTATGAAACTAGTTGGAGCTACAAATAAATTTATAAGAAAACCATTTTTAAGAAATAGTATGCTGCAAGGCCTTTTTTCTTCATTAATTGGTATAGTATTTTTAATAATTGCATTATTTAGTCTGCATAAAGAAATGCCAGAACTTTTATTAGCTGAAGATATATCTAGTATGCTGATTATTTTTTTAGCTATGATTTTTTTTGGAATCTTAATGAGCACTATTGTAACCAACATTTCTGTTGGAAAATATCTTAAAATGAACGAAAACGATTTATATCATTAAAATTATGGAATTTAATTTTGGAAAAAGAAACTACCAGCTTATGATTTTAGGTGTTATACTTATTATTACAGGCTATATATTGATGTCTGGAGGAAAATCTGAAGATCCAAATGTATTTAGCGATGCCATCTTTAGTTTTAGAAGAATGACACTTTCAGTAATCTTTCTTATAGCGGGACTAATAATTGAAGTATTCGCTATATTACATAAGGCTAAAGATGAGTAGTGTTTTAGCCGCAATAATTCTTGGTATTATTCAAGGACTTACCGAATTTTTACCTGTAAGCAGCAGTGGGCATCTAGAAATATCTACTTTTATTTTAGAATCATTCGGAAGTAAAGGCCTGCCTGAAGAGAATATTTTAATGACCATAGTGTTACATTCTGCTACTGCGCTAAGTACTCTTTTTATTTTTAGAAATGAAGTTAAACAAATTTTCAAAGGATTACTACAATTTAAGTGGAACAAAGAATTTCGTTTTTCCTTAAAAATAATTATTTCGATGGTCCCTGCTGTTTTAGTTGGTGTAATTTTTAATGAACAAATAGATGCTCTATTTGGTGGTAGAATCTTACTGGTTGGAAGTATGCTAATCTTAACTGGTTTTCTTCTTTTTGTTGCTGATAAAGCTAAAAGTACAACTCAATCTGTTAGCATTGGACAATCATTGATTATCGGCATAGCTCAAGCTATTGCTATTCTACCTGGAATTTCAAGGTCAGGAGCTACTATTTCTACATCTGTTATTCTTGGAATTGATAGAGAAAAAGCAGCAAGATTTTCTTTTTTAATGGTTGTTCCTCTAATTTTTGGAAAGATGGCAAAGGAAATTTTTAGTGGTAAGATAGCATCTGAAAGCGCTGCTCTAATTCCCTTAATAGCTGGATTCATTGCTGCGTTTATTACAGGTCTAATAGCGTGTAAATGGATGATATCTTTAGTCAAAAAAAGTCAGCTAAAGTATTTTTCTTATTACTGTTTTACAATAGGAATTTTGGCTATTATTTTCACCGTAATATAGATGATTGATTACATAGAGGGGCACACTTTACTTATAAATAAACCATTACGATGGACTTCTTTTGATGTAGTAAAAAAAATACGCAATTGCCTGTTAACATCTTTACAGCTTAAAAAAATAAAAGTAGGTCATGCTGGAACACTAGACCCTTTGGCGGACGGGCTTCTTATAGTATGTACTGGAAAATTTACTAAACGTATTAATGAGTTTCAAGCAAAAGAAAAAGAATATACAGCCGAATTTACTTTGGGTGCAACGACTCCCTCTTTTGATTTGGAAACAGAAGTGAATGAAACTTTCGATTATAGTCATATTAACGATGATATGCTCAAAAAAACCGCCAAATCATTAACAGGTAACATCATGCAAGCGCCCCCTATTTATTCAGCAATAAAACAAGATGGTAAACGACTTTACGAATATGCTAGAAAAGGAGAAAATATAAAAATAAAAGAACGAATGGTTAATATTTCAAAATTTGAACTAGTAAAAGTAGAAATGCCAAAAGTATATTTTAAAATAGTTTGCAGTAAAGGAACCTATATTCGTTCACTAGCATATTCTTTTGGTAAAAATTTAAATAGTGGTGCACACTTAAGTCAACTCACACGTACGCGAATTGGAAATTTTAAACTAAGTAAAGCAATTGATATTCAAGAGTTTATAGACACGCATTCAAAAAGAAATAATCAAATATCTGAACATTAATTTAGTATATTTGCGAACTTTTTTAATAAAAGAATAAATTAACATTATGATAAAAAGAAAGCTTTCACAATTTAATTTTGAATTACCAAAAGAACTTTTAGCAGAAAGACCAGCTTACAACAGAGATGAATCTCGTTTAATGGTTATAAATAGAAAAACTGGTGAATTCGAACATAAACAATTTAAAGATTTAGTAGATTATTTTGATGAAGGTGATGTGATGATTTTTAATGATACAAAAGTTTTTCCTGCAAGGATGTATGGCAACAAAGAAAAGACTGGGGCAAGAATAGAGGTTTTTTTATTAAGAGAATTAAACAAAGAGAACCTATTGTGGGACGTATTAGTTGACCCTGCTCGTAAAATAAGAATAGGAAATAAACTATATTTTGGAGAGGACGATAGCTTAGTAGCTGAAGTTATCGACAATACGACATCGAGAGGAAGAACTTTGCGCTTTCTGTATGATGGAAGTTATCATGAGTTTAGAAAAAAACTAAACGAACTTGGTGAAACTCCATTACCAAAATACATAAATAGAGAACCTGATGCTGATGATGAGGAGAGATATCAAACAATATATGCAAAAACAGAAGGTGCAGTTGCAGCTCCAACAGCAGGTTTACATTTTAGTCGAGAACTTTTAAAAAGATTAGAAATTAAAGGTCTTGAATTTGCTAATTTAACACTTCATATTGGACTTGGCACATTTAGACCTGTAGAAGTAGAAGATTTAAGCAAACATAAAATGGATTCAGAAGAGGTGGTAATTAGTGATGAAACGGCAAAAATAATTAATACAGGTATTAAAGAAAAACAAAGGGTTTGTGCTGTTGGAACAACTTCAATGAGAGCAATTGAAACATCAGTTACCACTCAGAAGCTTATGACTCCTTTTAAAGGGTGGACAAATAAATTTATTTACCCTCCTTACGATTTTAGTATCGCCAATTGTATGATTACAAATTTTCATACTCCTAAATCTACATTATTAATGATGGTTAGTGCTTTTGGCGGCCATGATTTAATAATGAATGCATATGAAGAAGCTATAAAAGAAAAATATAATTTCTTTAGTTATGGCGATGCTATGCTCATATTATAAAAGTGAAACAATATACAATCATAGTTGCGGGAGGTCGTGGAGCTCGAATGGGTTATTCAATACCAAAGCAATTTATAGACCTCAATTATAGGCCAATCCTAATGCATACTATTCAAAAAATGCATCAAATTTTAGATCATTCTGAAATAATCTTAGTTTTACCAAAAGCCGAATTTAAAAATTGGAGGAATCTCTGTCAAAAACACCAATTTAACATAAATCATAAACTTGTTGAAGGCGGAAATACACGTTTTGAATCGGTTAGTAATGCTTTAAAAAAGGTCAATGAAAAATCTGTTGTTGCCGTACACGACGGCGTTCGTCCGTTAGTTAAAAATAGAGTAGTTAATGAATGTATGCAGATAGCACAAGAGAAAGGAACTGCAATTCCAATCATAGCGATTGAGGAAAGCTTGAGACAAAAAACTGATAGAGGAAGTGTTGGTGTTAATAGAAACGAATACCTTATTGTTCAAACACCTCAATGTTTTAGAAGTGAGATATTGTTAGAGGCCTACCAACAGGATTATTCGCCTACATTTACTGATGACGCTTCAATTGTAGAAGCTTTAGGGATAGAGATACAACTTATTCAAGGCAATAAAGAAAACATCAAAATCACAACACCAGAAGACTTAAAGAAAGCTCAAGTTTACATAAATTTAATGTCAGAATAATTTTTTAACCTGACTAGCAGCTGTTAATTTTCCATCTATTATATGATTTATATAATTGATGCCAGGCATTTTACCTTTTTTTAATGTTCCTAATGTATCTAGCCCAAGAAATTCAGCGCCGTTTTTACAAGCCCATTCCATCAATAAATCTAAGGAAACATAAGATTGTATCGTTTTCATTTCTTCCAAAATAGATAGCGTATCGTTAGATGCTAAACTATCAGTTCCAATCGTCATTTTAACTTGAGCATCTATAAATTGTTGGTAGTTAGGTAATTGATTTTCGATATATAAATTAGCTTTAGGGCAAGTGCACCAATAAAGCTTATCGAAATTAGATATAGCCTCTGTCATATCTTCTTTTTTGGTAAAGGTATTATGCACTAATAAAATAGGAGATTCTGGCAATAAAGGAAGGGTGCTTTGAAGTGCAGTCTTACCAGTGTATTTGAAAAAGTCTTTTGCAATAAGTTGTGACAACAGTTTACCGGTACCATTCAAAAACATAGTATCTTCCTCAGACGTTTCTTGACTGTGTATACTGATAATTTCCCCCTTGTTATGATGTCTAATCTTTTCGAAAAGAGGCAAAGAAACCGAATAGTTAGCGTGAGGTGTTAAAGAGTTGGGGGTGTTACATAATTCACTAAGTTTCAGCCCTCGCTCAAATATTTCTTCAGCTTTATGTGGATTAGAAGAAAATAATTCGATAAAAGTATAATAGTATATGGCACTATTAGCTTTTGAAGAAAATGAATCTGCTGTATTACTAATGTCTGCTACAGCCACAATTCCATTATTATACATCTGTATGTCTGCTAATTTTAAGGCATCGTCTTTTCGTCGCTGACTAGCCTTTCTAATTTGACCTATAGAGTTAATAAAATGAGGTAATCCTGTTTTTGGGGCTAACTCTCCCTGCAAGTGTGACAACTCTAAATGACAATGAGTGTTGATAAATCCAGGGCAAAGAGCACCTCTAAAATATTCTAAATTAGCACTGTCTATCTGCTGATTATCTCCTAGTAAATCTGCAATTTTTCCATCATCGTCAACGACAATAACACCATCGTAAATAGGACTAGAAAAAGCCGTAAAAATGATATCTGATGTTAAGTAGCGCATAGAGCGTACAAAGATACGTATCTTTGTGCGCTCTATGTCTTTAGATAAAAAAAATATTCGCACACTTACCTTAAACGAACTTAAGGACTTTTTCAAAGAGAATGATATGCCCATTTTTCGGGCCAAACAAGTATACGAATGGCTATGGAAAAAGTCGGTATCTTCCTTTGAAGAAATGCGTAATGTTTCCAAAGAAGCCATTCAATTGTTAAATGAGCACTTTGTTATTCTACACGCCAAAATTACAGAATCACAAAAAAGTGCTGACCGCACCATAAAATCTGCTTTTGGCCTTTACGACAATAATAATGTTGAAGGGGTGCTAATCCCTACCAAAAGTAGAATGACAGCTTGTATATCTTCTCAAGTTGGGTGCAGTCTAACATGTAAATTTTGTGCTACTGGCAAATTAGATAGACTGAGGAATTTAAATGCTGATGAGATTTACGACCAAGTATTTATGCTTAACGAACAAGCGCTAAGCAATTATAATCAAAAGCTAAGCAATATTGTTTACATGGGTATGGGTGAGCCTCTTTTAAACTATAGAAATGTTCTAGAGTCTATCGATAAAATCACCTCGACAGACGGACTTGGTATGTCGCCCAAACGTATTACGGTATCTACTGCTGGTATCGCAAAGCTGATAAAAAAGCTAGGCGATGATGAAGTCAAATTTAATCTGGCACTTTCCTTACACGCTGCTAATGATAAGAAACGTGACTATATAATGCCTATAAACGAACAGAACTCCTTAGAAGCATTAAAAGAAGCCATT
>MDTD01025470.1_pt1 | contig 12440 bp, 10 predicted proteins | sample 811221 | NCBI WGS metagenome assembly MDTD01 (sample SAMN05326646, study PRJNA326480) | marine metagenome | isolation source: seawater | place: Pacific Ocean: South West | collected 2011 | reverse complement strand
TACACTTACATTTTCAACAAAGCATAAATTCGCGGGGTTATTATGATAGGCATAAATATCTTCAAGACACACACTTGCATTAGCCAATGAATTAGAACGACTGCCAGAGAAATAAATTCCTTGACTTATCCCATTTAAAGCAAAAGCGAAAAAGCATAAAATCAATATAACACGGGTAGGCTTCAAATTCAAATATGATTTATGACTGATAACTCTAATAAGGATAGAAAAGTACTAAAAAATAAGACTTGAAAAAAATTAATAGCTTTATTTAAGATCAGAAATAATCACCTTAATTGTGAATAAAACAGAACAGGTGAAATCATTTACATATATTTGAATTATTAGGAAACAAAATGAAGATTGAACTAAAAAATTTTGAGATACCTGATATTGATGCATGGAAAAATCAAGTTCTGAAGGAATCCAAAAATCAGCATGCCTTAAGTTATATCAATGAGATTGAAAATCTCAAGGTTGACCTATCCAAAAAAAACATTAAATACACTTTTCAAACCTCATTTAAGGCTGCTAACCCCAACGGCTGGGATATCGTTTCTTATCATGAGATATCAAGCTCTTTTAAAAAGAATCAGCAGTTAATTCAAGCTTTGGAGCATGGTTCGAATCATCTATACCTTGATATAATTGGTTCAAATATTCCCTGGAACCAAATCTTCGAAAACATTATGCTTGACTTCATTCATGTGAGCATTAAGTTTAATGATAAAAATCAAATCAAAGGCTTTAAAACATTTGTTTCAAAAGAAACTGAGCATAATTTCACGGTTGTGATTGACCCCATAAACAATGATTACGTTAGCTCCTTTAAGGAATCAAACGTTTCTTTTATGATTAATGGTTTTTCTTGCGAACAAATTGGTGCCTCAAGTTATCAGCAACTAGCGCTGATACTAAATAGTGGTGAACAGATTTTACAAGAAATTAAAAAACCTGAACGCATTAAGTTTCATGTGGGTATTGGAAGTCATTTCCTTCTTGAAACCTCAAAAGTAAGATCACTTAGATGGCTTTGGAAGCACTTGCTGAAAGAAAACAACTTGGTAACTGAATCAATATTCATATTGGGCTCCACTGGATGGACAAACAAATCTTTAAAAGACCCTAATATGAATCTTTTGAGACAGACAACTGAAGGTATTTCAGGTATAAACGGAGGTGTCTCAGGCCTTTTGATTCATCCTGCAAGTCATTTGAGTCATAGATCGAACGATTGGTTCGATACTAGAATGAGTCTGAATATATCGCACATTTTAAAAGAAGAATCTTTTCTATCAAAAGTAAACGACCCTCTTCATGGCTCGTACATTATAGAAATGATGACAGAACAAATCATTATCAATTCTTGGGATCTATTTATAGAAATACAAAACGACTCACCTACTGAAGCTAAAAGAAAGATTCTAAAACGAATTGAGGTCGTTCGCTTAAAAAAAGAAAAACATTTCTTGAATGGAGAAACAGAACTGTTAGGAATTAACCTATTCAAAATAGAGTCTATGTCTTCGAATTCATGGCAGGATATTCCAGAATATTTAGGTATGAAGTTTCTTATTTACGAAAAACTCTTACAATGAAAAGGAACAAAAAATACGAGGCATTAAGACGTCAGGATTTTCGAGCAGAAGAAAAAGTTGTTCATGATAAAAATTTCATGACAGCAGACAATATTCCTTTTAAGTCTTCCTACCAAAAAAAGGATGTTGAAAATGTCGAGCACATTCACTTTTTACCGGGTACCCCTCCGTATTTAGGAGGCCCATACGCTTCTATGTATGCCAGTCGACCATGGACCATCAGACAGTATGCTGGATTCTCAACTGCCGAGGAGTCAAATGCCTTTTACAAACGAAACCTTAAAGAAGGTCAAAAAGGTCTTTCTGTTGCCTTTGACTTGGCAACACATAGAGGCTATGATTCAGACCATGAACGTGTTCAGGGTGATGTTGGAAAAGCTGGGGTCGCTATCGATAGTATTGAGGACATGAAAATGCTTTTTGATGGAATACCACTGAATAAAATGTCTGTATCTATGACGATGAATGGGGCTGTCCTTCCGGTAATGGCATTTTACATTGCTGCCGCGAAAGAACGAGGCGTTGAGCTCAGCTTATTAAGTGGAACAATCCAAAATGACATTTTAAAAGAATTTATGGTTCGAAATACGTATATCTACCCTCCCGAACCTTCAATGAGAATCATATCTGATATTTTTAAATACACCTCCTCTAACATGCCAAAGTTCAATTCTATTTCGATATCTGGTTATCATATGCACGAGGCGGGCGCAACGGCATCACTTGAATTGGCTTATACTCTTGCCGACGGTATTGAATACGTTAGGACCGGTATAAAAGCAGGATTAAAAATAGATGATTTCGCTCCACGGCTTAGCTTTTTTTGGGCTATTGGAATGAATTATCACATGGAAATAGCAAAATTAAGAGCAGGTAGAATTATTTGGGCTTCACTAATCAAACAATTTTCTCCGCAAAATAACAAATCAATGTCCCTGAGAACCCATTGCCAAACTTCTGGATGGTCATTGACGGAGCAAGACCCATTTAATAATGTTTGCCGAACATGTATTGAAGCCTTAGCCGCAGCATTTGGAGGGACACAATCTCTTCATACAAATGCACTTGACGAGGCCATTGCTCTTCCTACAGACTTTTCTGCAAGAATTGCTAGAAATACACAAATATATCTTCAGAAGGAAATCGGATTGACCTCTTTTATAGATCCCTATCACAATAGTTATTTCATTGAAAAATTAACTCAAGAACTCGTTGCAAGTTCGACCAAACTTATTGACGAAATAGAGGAATTAGGAGGAATGTCTAAGGCCATTGAAACTGGTATTCCGAAGCTTCGAATCGAAGAAGCAGCTGCAAAAAAACAAGCCCGAATTGATTCAGGAAAGGATAACATAATTGGATTGAATCTTTTTAAGGTTCAGGAAGAGAATGATCTCGACATTCTAGATGTAGATAACAATAAGGTAAGAAATGCTCAAATCGAAAAATTAAAAACCCTTAGAGAAAACAGGGATGAAGGGGCAGTCAAAACATTGCTTGATGAACTAGAATCATGTGCAAAAAACGGAGAGGGAAATCTATTAGAAATTTCAGTGAGATGTGCCGAAGCGCGATGCACACTTGGAGAAATATCTTTTGCACTTGAAAAAGAATTCAATCGATACACCGCAAAAATCAAATCAATTAGTGGGGTTTATTCAAAAGAAGCTCAAATGGATAAAGACTATATCAGATCAAAAGCCCTTATTGAGGAATTCATCAATCTTGAAGGGAGAAGACCTAGAATAATGATTGCAAAAATGGGACAAGACGGTCACGATAGAGGGGCCAAGATTATTTCAAGTTCGTTCGCTGACATTGGTTTTGATGTTGACATAGGCCCCCTATTCCAAACACCAAAAGAAGCAGCAAAACAAGCCATTGAAAATGACGTACACGTATTGGGCATCTCTTCTCTAGCAGCAGGTCATAAGACATTAGTACCAGAGGTCATCAATGAATTAAAAAAAATGGACAGAAAAGATATTATGGTTGTCGTTGGAGGAGTCATTCCGCAAAAAGATTACGATTATTTGTATCAAACAGGTGTTTTTGGAATCTACGGACCTGGTACAAAAATATCCATATCGGCTCAAGAAATTTTAAATCTATTGATAAAAAGTCACAAATAAACTTGTAATTTCGGCACAATAATTGACCACTATATTTCAAAATTTTAAAAATGAAAATCTTATCTTCAACTCTCACTCTTATTTTTCAAGTCCTATTTATCAGCGTCCTACCGGCGCAAAAACCTAATCCAAGCTTGTCCTTCACCCAATCCGAAAAATTAATTTTCTTGGACAATGAAAATGGAAAAAAAAACAGCATTTCTTTTAAGTCAATCTTTAAACCAGACGGTTGTAAAAACACGTCAACATTATGGGAATTTTCAGGTATTAACGGAAAAGATTGGAAGGTCATTGGTGGAAGCTTGGAAAGCGATGAAGTAGAACTAGAGTTTAAAAAGGTAGGGGTTTATTCCTTTACATTAACGGCCATTTATACCTACAGTTTAGAACAAAAGAGCGGTGAAGAAGAAGAGGAGGAGGAGGAAGAAATAGGTATTGAAGCTGAGAGTGTTATTACTGTTACCAAGAATCTTGACGAACTTACTCAACTTCATGCCGATAGTAATTATCTAAAACTCGTTAAGAAAGCATCAACTTATTTGGTTAAACCTGAATTCCTTGAAGATCCAACACCAAACATATTTTTAGCAAAAGGTTATTATGGGATATATAAAAAAGAGCTTGAGGACCCTATTGTTGACGACCCGCTAAGTGCAACGCTTGATTGCATTTCTGCTGCTATGGAGCTGGATTTTAATGGCGTTTACGATGTAAGTATTCATCGGATTTGGCTCAATCACTTCCAAAAAGAATGGTTAGAAACAGAGATTTTAGGCAACCTTGACGAAGAGGAAGGGTACTATATCCCCTATTCTGGAAATGACAAAGAAATAAAAATGGAGAGAAGCGAATTGTCTCTTGAAGGGTGTGAGATATATGCGAGTATTAGTAAAAACCCAATTGCTGTCAAGTTATTAGAAGCCGCTTTACGCTACAATGCGAAAGATACGAAAACAGCCAATCAAATATGGAAAACTGAAATACCGAATATAAACAAATTAAAAGATGAAGATTTCGAGAACATGACTGAAACTGATTTAACCGTCCTCAAATACGGTGCTATGTTGAGTTCAGTTAAGCTTACTGAAATATCCTCGACAAATACACAAGCTTGTCAAATATTAAATGGTTTAAAAAAGGCATTCGAATACGATCGAGGGTTCAATGCTTTTTTAAAGTCGAGATACAACAACTGTGTAGAAGAATAATGAACAATGTTTGTTTAATAATAATTTTGTTTAGGCTATTAGGGGGCTCGAATCTATAATTATATTTGAACGTGGAGCACATCATACCCTTCGTTAAAAATAAATTTATTATCACTTCATTAGTCTTTCTGACCTATATCATATTTATTGATGATAACGATATTTTCTTTATATCAAACCAAAAAAGGAAACTATCAGAATTAGAAATAAGAAATGAAAAAATGAAAAAGAAACTAGATGAAACCAAGTCCATTTTAAATAAGATCAAGGACATCGATTTTCTTGAAGCCTATGCGAGAGAGACTAAGTTCTTCAAGAGAGATGATGAAGAAATATTTGTCATTACTTATAAATGATATTTTCTCGAAAATCATAAGTTTTTGCACCGCTAAAGTAATACTTCAATACCTCCTCATTGGAAAATCCTTTCCGAATCATCTCCATTGCTCCTTCCTGACATAAACCGATTCCATGACCGAAACCCTTGCCTTTAAACAAAATCTTGTCACCGACTTGCTCAGTATTGAAATAAGTTGATTTTAATCTGTATTCTCTTCTTATATCCCTAAGTGGAATACCAAAGGAGGGATCGATAAAAAAGGTTTTTCGTTTTTGCTGTTTAAAATTAATAATGCGTTCATAAATACTAGGATTAGAAATATCCAAAAAATATTTATTTTCTAAAAAGCTTAAAAAATCCTGTTTACTAATGTAACTCTCCCATTGAGCCTGACGTGTATGAATACAAAACGTATCTGGCCTTGATGTATAGGCAGGAATAGATGTATTCCAAATCTGATCGGTTTCTGCAGACTGACCACCACAATTTGCTGAGAAAAAAACAGGAAACCGATTATGACTGCTATCAAGAAGCACTTTACCCTTTGTATCACGAACTCCATCTATAATTGCCTTAGACTCCCCGCTATATCGACCAAAATAAGCTTGACAATGGACATCGTCACACAAGTTGAACCCTTCATGTTCATGTTTATTCCAATTGTTCAAGGCATAGGTTCGACTAATAATAGCTTGAACCTTATAATACTCTGTTTCACGATTCACCCCGGCTTCAGATGCTAAAACACCTTCGAGATAATCGTCTATTAAAATCTTATTCGTAATCTGAAGAAAACCATCACGAACAAAACACTGAAAATCACCCTGATATTTTCTCGATTTATATTTTGTTGCTTGCGAAAAAAAACTCAAATAATCCTCTTTTTCGGATTGGTATATAAACAATGAATCAGCCATACATATAAAATTACCGTCCTGAGTCAAATGTATATCGCCACTGCTGTTTAAGCTTAATGAAATCTTACTACCCTCATTCAACTCGGTGACAAAAGCATCGGAAGAATGAACCAGACAGTTTCCGTTTATTGACTCAATAGAAATGGTCTGGAGATTAACGGTACTGAAAAGCCGTACATTGATAATTTGTGAGTTACTATGACTTGTTGAAATCAAAAAAAGAAAGATTAGATATCTGAACATAAATTACATATACTGCTTTATCAAATCCTGTGCAATTTTTTCACTACAGCCTTGCTCCCCTATTTTAGCAATCAACTCGTCGTATTCGGAAATCATTTTTTCTCGGTAATCTCTCTGTTGAAGAATCAAATCAATTTCTCCTTGAATATTCTCCACGCTACAATTATTTTGAATAAGCTCTTTTACGATTTCCCTATTCATAATTAAATTAACTAGGGAGATAAACTTTATATCCACAAGTAACCTAGCGATTGAATAAGAGATAAAAGAACTCCTGTAACAAACCACCTGAGGCACACGAAATAATGCAGTTTCAAGAGTGGCTGTACCTGATGTTACAATTGCAATGTCGGACTCTTGAAGAAGCTCATATGTTTGACCAAAAGCAAATTTAACCTGAGGAAAATGTTCTTGATAAGGTTTAAAAAATTGGACATCCAAATTGGGTGCTGCAGCAACATAAATGTCCATTTCATTGTACTTTACAGCTGCTTTTAACATGATGTCGAGTTTTCTTTTGATTTCCTGACCACGACTACCGGGTAAAATCGCAAGAATGGGTTTTTCTTTTTTAAATATCAATGCCCTAGGTTTATTCCTAAATGATGTGATTTGATCCATTAAAGGATGTCCCATATAATGAACATCAAACCCGTGTTTCGAATAGAAATCTTTCTCAAAAGGGAGAATACAATACATCCTGTCAATATTGGCTTTTATTGTTTTAATTCTAGAAGCCTTCCATGCCCATATTTGAGGCGAAATATAATATACAACCCGAAACCCATTATTTTTTGCCCATTTCGACATCCTTAAATTAAAACCAGGATAGTCAACCATTATAATTAAATCCGGCTGATAGGCTAACAATTGTTTTTTGCAAATACGAAAATTCAGAGTGATCTGCCTCAAATTTAGAAGCACCTCTAAAAAACCCATAAATGATAAATTCTTTAAATGGTTTTTAATTTTCACTCCCTCAAGCTCCATAAAATCACCTCCCCAACCTCGAAAATCAACGGAAGAATTTTCCTTTTTAATACACTTTACCAAATTGGAGGCGTGTAAGTCACCTGAAGGCTCTCCTGCTATAATAAAAATCCTCTTCATTACTGAAAATAATAGATATAAATCATATACGGAGCGTAACAAATCATACCCAAAATAATACCTCTTGTGTGGTAATATTTCTCTCGATTAAGAAAAAAATAGAACCATAATAAATTACTAATTAATGCCAGAGAAATATACTTACTGGAATCCATCGAATTGGAAAGCAACTTGTCCCACAATATAGAAAAATCATATCCATCACTAATGCTCATAATATAAATCAATAAGGGTAAAAAAAGTAAAGGACTAGTAACCCCTATAATTACACCAATTAACAGTTCCTTATTTAAACTTTCTTTCATCTTCTAAGAATTTTATGGTTTCAATGGCAGTATAATTTGTCAAATCGAAATGTGTAGGCACTACACTAACATAACCATTTTTCAATGCATAAAGATCCGTATTATTTCTCTGGTCAACATCCGAAAAATCGCCAGTTAGCCAATAATAAGGCCTTCCGAATTGATCCTCTCGAGCTTCAAAATAATCTGACCAATAATTATGTGCTTGAGAGCAGACCTTAATCCCCTTGATTTTATTCATGGGCAGTTTAGGCACGTTTACATTCAAACATGTATTGGAAGGTAATCCCAACTTTAGAATCTGAGGAATAATCTTTTTCGCGATCTTCTTAACCGCGTCAAAGTCTGCATCAGGACGAAAATCAGACAATGAAAATCCTATAGAATCAATCCCCTCCATTGCCCCCTCGATAGCAGCAGACATTGTTCCAGAGTATAGAACATTAGTAGATGAATTTTCTCCATGGTTAATGCCGGACAATAACAAATCAGGTTTTCTTTTCAAAATTTCGAAAATAGCGAGTTTGACACAATCAACAGGGGTACCAGAGCATTCATAAGCATCTACTCCATTAAAGCCAGAGAATTTATGAATCCGCAACGGATTGCTTATCGTAATCGCATGTCCCATTGCCGATTGCGGTTTATCTGGAGCAACCACAACCACTGTACCGAATAAGCGCGCAACAGAAACGAGTTCACCAATACCCTTCGAATGGATACTATCATCATTTGTTACTAATATCAACTTGTTCATATCTCAACACGAAATTAATCAATATTCGCGATTCCTTTTTTACATTTGATCACATAAAGCCTATTTAATTTGATTCAAGAAAAAGACAATTTTGGTTTCTGCTTTATTGCATGTTCCCCTCTCAGAAAAAGCGCAAATGATGAAAGTGAAATCGTGTCACAATTACTGTTCGGTGAACCCATATTGATTATCTCAGTTAAAGATAACTGGGCCCGAATAAAAAGTGAAATCGATGGGTATATCGGATTTGTTGATCCAAAACAGTTTCGGCCCTTATCAAAAGTCCAGTACGAAGAATGGATTCGGAAATGCACCTACTTAAAACGAATTGAGGCAAAAATTGAACACAAAGAACAATTTCATAGAATACATAGAGGTAGTTTTATCGGTCAAATGACAAAGTTTTGTATAGGTGAAAATGAATATGAGCTCAAACTAAAAGATGAGACAAAAAAAAGCTTGTGGAGCCTGGCTCAAGAGTATATCAATGCCCCCTATTTGTGGGGAGGAAAAACACCCTTAGGAATTGATTGCTCAGCACTCACACAAATCATCTACAGATTACATGATGTTGAATTACCAAGGAATTCATCAGATCAGGCTCATATTGGGAAAACAATTTTGTATCCTGAAAAAAGAACGGGAGATCTTGCTTTTTTCGAGAACGCTGCAGGAAAAGTAACCCATGTTGGTATTATTGGTCCCGAAAATCAAATCATACATGCTGCGGGATTCGTTAGAATGGATCAAATCAAAGAAGACGGCATTTGGAGTGTCAGTTACAATAAGTTAACTCACAAATTATATAGAATTCAACGAATTCTGTAAGATAAAGAGAAATTATTCTATGTGATTTTTTGTATTCGTCTTAAATATTCTAACTTTTATGTCGTTTTTAATTTAGTAAGCATTTGGCAATGGTTTTATTGATTTTAATTACCTGTAATTTTGACTGTAATGAATGATTGGGATGAGGTTTTTGATAAGGGAATGGAAGATGCTATATCACAACCAAAAAAGATTTATCAATTGGCTGAAAAATTACTCCTAGACAGTATAAAATGCAATAATCGTCACAATATAGCCAAATCATACCTACTAATGGCTTACTCAGGACAGTTTCTTGGCCTATATGCCGAATCTTTTGAATATGTTCAAAAGGCGCTGCCCGTTTTCATAGAAAATAATGATTTAAAGAATCAAGCATCTGCATACAATACGCTTGGATTTATCTATTATTATTTCGACGATCATGACAAGCGCTTAGAGGTAAATGTAAGAAGTCTTGAAATTCGAAAAAAGATAAACGATATTGGTGGCTATTTAAGCTCTCTAAATAATACAGGAGACACCTATATTAAAGTGGGCAAATATAAAGAGGCCATAACACTTTTCAACGAATGCTTAAACTTCAAAAATCATAACTCAAGAATGCTAGCTATTGTCCATAGCAATATGGCCGAAGCTCTTTTTTATGAAAAAAAATATGAATTAGCTCTTGAAAAAATTGAAATCAGCAACAAGTATGCAAAAGAAGATATACTCAAACATGTCTTGTGTGATAATTTATATATCAAAAGTAGAATTCACAATCAACATGAGAGATGGGAACAAACAATTGAGCAATTAGAGTCAGGATTGCAAATTATCAACGAAAAGGATGACCCAACATTGTTAAAGGACCTCTATATAGCTGCAGCATCAGCGTATGAATATTTGAACCAGCCAAAGCTTGCTTTAGATTGTTTAAAGAACCACTTTTCACTAGAAAAAATAGTTTCGGATAGAAAACAAAAAAAAGAAATTAAGAGCATTCAATTTAAAAACGAAATACAATACCTTCACCACAAAACTTCAGAGCTCGAGGTGACCATCGAACAGAGAACAATTGAACTCAAACAAGCCTTAGAGGTAGAGAAAACCATAAGCCATTTTACACAAGAAATTAACGATACAAAAACGATTGAAGAGGTCCTCTTTAAGCTTGTTAAAAACTGCATATCGCAACTCCATTTAGAGGACTGTGTTGTTTATTTGGTTGACGATAAAGGAGAATTCCTTATTCAGAAAGCTGCCTTTGGACCTAAAAGTATAGAAGGTAAAAAAATATCAAACCCAATCAAAATCAAAATCGGAACTGGAATAGTTGGATCAGTTGCTAAATATGGTAAATATGAACTCATTATAGATACATCAAAAGACCCAAGATACATTATTGACGATGATATCCGTTATTCCGAACTTGCTGTGCCTATTTTCTACAATAAAAAAGTTATTGGAGTTATTGATTCGGAACATAGTCAAAAAAATTATTTTAATGAACGACATGTAAATCTTTTCTCTATGCTAGCGAGCATAGTTCAATCGAGAATGGAAAAAATTAAAGAACAACAAACACGACAAGACCTTCAGGCGAAAATTGTGAGAATTAATAAAAATCTAGAAAAACAAATCCGAATTAAGTCTAAAGAAAACACACAGCTCAATCATAAAATACTAGAACAAGAAAAAAAGGCTATAATAGGAGAAATGTCTGCCATTATCGCCCATGAACTCAACACACCATTGGCTACCATTAAAGCCGGTAATGAGGCAATTTTATTCCTACTGAATAAAATGCTAAACAGCGACCAAATACATTTGATCAGTAAAAAAGAAATTGATTACATCATTCAGGAAACTACAAACCGCACATTTATAAAAGAAAAAAATAGAGTTATCTCTAAAAAAAGAAATCTCAAATTTGACAATCCAAGAACCATAGAACTAATTGAAAAACTGAATATTGAGGATATTGACCAACTCATGAGTTTCAAAAACACACAACTTATTTTAAATGTCATTGATGAAATTAGAACGATTAATGATTTTAGTTCAGCTATACTTAAATCAGTCTCAAGGGCGAATCACGTAGTTGAAGAACTCAAGGATTTGTCTACCTATGAGGAAGGACATGAGAAACAAAAAATTGATCTAATCCAAAATTTTGAAGGACTTAAACTTCATATGTCCTTGAATCACCCTGAAACTAAAATTGAGGTGGTGAATAAAGACAAGCAATCAATATTTGGTAATGAATTTAGAATTATTCAACTCTGGTCAAATATCATGCATCTAATCATGGAGAATTGTGAGTTTTCTGAAGAGCCTAAATTCAATATTTTTACCTCAAAAACCAATCACACAACGTGCATAAAAATTGATTGTATTCCCTCTAAAATAAATACCATTCTCTTTAATTCAGAAATATTAAACTGCAGATTTATGGATGATATAGAAAGCTCTATTAAACTTAAATTGAATATAATACAAACCATATTAATTGAGCATAGAGCCGTTTTAAAGTGTGTTATTCATCAAGACTCATTACTTAGCTTTACAATTTCATTTTAGCGAATTTAGATCACACGACCTTCAATTAATTTTTCCTTAAAAGCAAATCTGAAAAATGAATAAAAACAAAAACGTATTATCGAGGGTTGGAACATGTTACTTTTCATAACCTAACAAATTATTGTTCTAGGAAAGTGAATAATTAGAGTGCTAAATTAAAACAGACTATTTGTAAATAGTATTGATAAAATTATTGATATTTGTATAAGAGGAAACCATAAGCAATAGATTTATGAAAATTTTAGTAACGGGAGGTGCGGGATTCATTGGAAGTAATTTAACTAGGCTTCTGGTAAATAAGGGCCACGAAGTGATTGTACTTGACTCATTGTTGAGAGGAAACAAGTTGGATAAGGATACTTTTTCCAAAATTAAATTTTTTAAAGGAGACGTTCGAAGCCGCCAACTCGTGCTTGAAGCATCCAAAGGATGTGATG
>MDTD01183172.1_pt1 | contig 12444 bp, 12 predicted proteins | sample 811221 | NCBI WGS metagenome assembly MDTD01 (sample SAMN05326646, study PRJNA326480) | marine metagenome | isolation source: seawater | place: Pacific Ocean: South West | collected 2011 | reverse complement strand
TTTGTCGATCTTATTATAGAGCCAATAGCCGGGAAAATCGAAAGGTGGTCGATCACCCGGATAGAGCTCCAAAACTTCACAAAAACAGTTCTTAGTCTCCTCCAGATGATTGGTCTGAAGTGTCGTGTGATCCATGCGCATGACCCTAAAGTCCCTTAATGAAGACGCTGATCGCGTTGATGGCGTTTTGCCTGTTTTCATCCTCGGTCAGCCCCGAGGCCTTGCGCGGCTTGAAACTGTGGTCGCCATCTTCTAGCCAATGTAGCTGGACGTTGGCGCTCAGGCGATACCCAGCGATTTCGTCCCGGGTACCAAGCGCGTCACGCGTACCTTGGCAAATCAAGGTTGGTGTTTCCAGCCCTTCTAGGTGTTCCAGCCGATTCGGTCCTGGTTCCTTACCCGGAGCGTGGAACGGATAACCCAGGCAAACCAGACCTTTGACCCTGGCAGCGTCCACAATGAGAGATGCAATCCGACCGCCCATCGATTTTCCCCCAATAACAAGATTGCTCGAGCCTAGTTCGGCGATAACGTCTTGCCAGGTCTTTATAAGCAGCGATAGTCGATCTGGTGGCTTCTTTCTCCCGATTTCCCGGCGTTCCGCCATATAGGGGAACTCGAACCGGACGACGCGAGATCCCGTGTCGCCGAGACGTTCGGCGAAAACTTGCATAAAATCAGAGTCCATCGGCGCACCTGCGCCGTGAGCGAGTGCGATGGTGGTAGTGGCGTTGTCTGGGCCGTCGGACAGGAAATTCACCGATTTAAATCCGTCCGCCGCTGACCCTCAGGTTCGCGCCGTTGACGTAGGAGGCGGCATCGGAAAGCAGCCAGATAATGGCCTCGCCGATTTCTTCCGGTTGGCCGACCCTACCCGAAGGCAATTGTGGACCCATCTGCTCCAGGGCTTCCTTTGATGGCATATCTGTCTCTGTGAGACCGGGCGCTACGGTGTTAACGCGGATGCCATCGCGGGCAACTTCTTGCGAGAGCCCGATGGTGAGGCTGTTTACCGCACCCTTCGATGCTGCGTAGAGGATACCGTCGTTCGGTGCACCCAGGTGGGCAGATCCAGACGAGACATTGACAATGACCCCTCCGCTACCGCCGTGTTTCGTTGACATGCGTTTGACAGCCGCCCGGGCGCAGAGGAAACAGCCCAGCACATTGGTCCTCAATACTGCTTGAATTTCGACATTAGTGAGATCCTCAAGACGTCCGCGTGGACCGTGAACGCCTGCGTTGTTCACCAGTCCGGATATAGGGCCCAGTTCGGTCGTAACAGCATCGAACATACGTTCGACCTGGGCCTCGTCACCCGTGTCCGCCTGCACGGACATGGCAATGCCACCTGCGTTGCGAATGGCCCCAACTAGGGCTTCGGCCTTGTCCGCATTGGTTATGTAATTAACGGCAACAGCGTGCCCCGCCTTGGCGCTGAGCTTGGCCGTTGCCGCGCCAATTCCTCGGCTTCCGCCGGTGATCAATGTAATTCGTTTCATGCTCACCCCGTGAACTCGGAGAAGAAGTCGTTGCCCTTGTCATCGACGACGACGAAAGCGGGAAAGTTTTCGACTTCGATCTTCCATATAGCTTCCATGCCAAGTTCTTCGAATTCCATCACCTCTACATGCTTGATACAATCTTGGGCTAGGCGTGCGCCTGGACCGCCGATCGATCCAAGATAAAACCCCCCGTGCTGATGGCAGGCGTCTGTGACGGCCCTGGAGCGATTGCCCTTGGCTAGCATTACCATAGAGCCCCCGGCAGCTTGAAATTGTTCCACGTAGGCGTCCATGCGTCCTGCCGTAGTTGGTCCGAACGATCCTGAGGCGAGGCCTTTTGGCGTCTTCGCGGGGCCGGCGTAATAGATACCGTGGTCTTTAAAGTACTGGGGCAGGCTATCACCCATATCTAAACGCTCTTTAAGTTTCGCGTGGGCGATATCACGGGCGACGATCAGCGGACCGTTGAGGCTTAGCCGCGTCTTCACCGGACATTTCGTCAACTCGATCAGGATCTCTGACATGGGCCGGTTGAGATCCAAACAAACGACTTCGCCACCTAGGGATCCGCTGGTGATGTCTGGCAAGTATTGGGCCGGATTGGTCTCTAATTGCTCCAGGAACACGCCTTCTTTGGTTATCTTCCCTTTGATTTGACGGTCGGCCGAGCAGGAGACCCCAAGACCGACGGGACAGGATGCGCCATGGCGCGGCAGCCGGATGACCCGAATATCATGACAGAAGTACTTACCGCCAAACTGGGCGCCGATACCCATGTCCTGTGTCATCTGCAAGATATTCTGTTCCCATTCCGTGTCACGGAAGGCCTGGCCGTACTGTGTCCCTTGAGTCGGAAGTGCGTCCAGGTATTTGGTGGACGCCAATTTTACCGTTTTCAGGTTCATTTCCGCTGACATTCCGCCGACGACCACCGCCAAGTGATAGGGCGGACAAGCAGCCGTGCCCAGCGTGCGGATTTTTTCGTCGAGGAATTTCATAAGGCTGTCCGGATTCAAGATGGCCTTAGTCTGCTGATACAGGAACGTCTTGTTCGCCGATCCGCCACCCTTGGCGATAAACAGGAATGAAAATTCATCGCCTTCAGTGGCATAGATATCTATTTGGGCGGGCATGTTGTTGCCCGTGTTGACCTCCTGGAACATATCCAAAGGCGCCACCTGAGAATAGCGTAAGTTGTTCTCATCGTAGGCTCTCATTGCGCCCTCGGCCAGAGCTGCTTCGTCTCCTCCGCCGGTCCAAACGCTCTGACCTTTCTTAGCCATGACGATGGCAGTCCCCGTATCTTGGCACATGGGCAGTACCCCGCCAGCAGCAATATTGGCGTTCTTTAGGAGGTCTAGGGCAACGAACCGGTCGTTGTTAGAGGCTTCCGGGTCCTCCAGGATTTTTTTGAGCTGTAGTAGGTGCGCGGGACGTAGGAGATGGTTGATGTCCTTGAAGGCCTCCGCCGAGAGCTCGACGATTACGGTCGGGTCAATGACTAGTATTTCTGTGCCATTTATGGACGTTGTGTCCATGCCGCCGTTGATATCGAGCTTCCGATAAATCGTCTCATCTGAGCTGAGCGGGAACATGTTTTGGTGATCGTAGCCAGTCATGACATCCTCTCTGATCTTCAGTGGGCGCGTTTGGGAGTGGATTGTCTGGCTGCGCCGCGCCAAGTATCAGGACTGCTTATTGCGGAAAGCGTCGAGAGCAATGACTTCGCCGGTCTTTGGTTGATCATCGTCGTCGTCGATGTCCTCCGTCAAAGCCCTTTCTTCGATCGCCTCATAATTGTCCCCCTCTTCATCACCGACAAGGGCATGCAGGTTTTCGTCATCCATGGAGATAGTTTTAAGCTGCAAGCCAAAATTCACCGACGGATCGGCAAAAGATGTGATGGCGGCGTAGGGGATCATTAGTTGCTCTGGCTTGTTTTTAAACCGCAGCGTGACTGCGAAACCGTCCGCATCAACAATTAGGTTCTCGAACTGATGCTGAATAACAATGGTCATCTCATCGGGATGCTCTGCCCTCAGGTATGATGGGATCTCGACGCCATCGTCACCAGTCTTGAAAGTGATGTAAAAATGATGATCGCCGGGCAGGCCATGCCTGCTCGCCAAAGTCAGCGCACGCTCGATGACGCGGCGCAGCGCCTCTTCAATCCAAACATCGTAGCGGAGTTGTTTTGGGTCCATGGGACTCTTCTACCTTGGAAAGGCCAGCATGGCCAGACCCGAGGTGAAATGGGTTGGCACACAGGGCTTATGAACCGAAACATTTATGAGTGCCCTCTATTTGGCTGTCTACTTAAACGTATTACAAAAGGTCAATAGGCAGCCGCTAGAGATGAGGACAGAAGAGTCTATGATGATAGAACGCATCAGTTCAACACCAGGTCGAAATGGCGTGCGGAAAGCTGAGGCGTTCATTGAAATGCTTGCTATCAAAAGTTTTGAAATAAATTTCCAGGGGTTGTTGTTCACTGGCTTTACTATGAAACCAAGAACCGTTAATAGCAACGCAGCCTTTATCACTGCATGTTACAAACTGATTCAACCCCGTGTAGAACTTAAGTCAAACACAGGTTCTTTGCAGGAGTATAGTCACAGGCTGAGAGAATTTTTGAGGGATGATCGTATCTGGTTACGGGTGTAACAAGTTCTTGAGAGAAAGTGGGAGGCTTCTGTTGCCAGGCGCCTCCCGAACCCCGCCTAGATGGGCTAGCACCTAGGACTTAATGTGTCGGTCGTGAGACTGCATTAAGCAGCGGCACGAACCGGAGCATAGTTGTCGTTAGCAACTATTACAAATGGACCGGTATCGGCGGTACCCCACCGAGCGAAAGCCATTGCCTTTACTACGCACGTCGATCCTGTTTCGCCCCCCGAGATCCCCTCGCGCCCTGATCCCGAAGGAAATCGTACAAGAGAAGATAAATGGTGGAGGCGCCGGGCACTGCCCCCGGGTCCGCAACGCTTATTCCGCAACGCGTTTATCGCCATAGCTGGAAAACCAGCAGCCACATTGTGCGCCAAAATTAGAAAAATTGCAAAGAATTGTCCGCTTCTGCGTTCTGAAACAGCCTCACATATACCCGTTCAACAGACGCTGATACGGTTTCCGCCTGTAACGTTAACCAGGATGGGATTTTTGCTATGAAGGTGGGCTTTATCGGTCTGGGTACGATGGGCGCGAGCATCGCGATGAACGCTATCCGAGGTCAGCATGCGCTCGTGGTTCATGACATCAATCGTCAAAGCGCCCATCCGCACCTTAGAGAGGGGGCGATATGGGCACACTCTCCTCGAGAGGTCGCAGCAAATAGCGAGGTAGTTTTCACCTCTTTGCCGGGGCCGTCTGAGGTAAAGGAGGTAGCGCTTGGCGTAGACGGCATTCTTGCTGGACTTTCGGCGGGGCAGGCCTATTTCGACCTGTCCACCAATTCGCCGACCGTCATGCGCGAATTGTACGCGGTGTTTGCGGAAAAGGGAGTTTCGGTTCTAGATGCGCCGGTTTCCGGCGGACCCGACGGCGCCAAGAGCGGGGAAATGGCAATCTGGGTGGGTGGCGATGAAGAAGTGTTCACCGCCCATAAACCGGTTCTTGATACCATGAGTGACTCGGCGCGTTACATCGGATCCATCGGGGCTGGATCCGTGGCCAAGCTGGTCCACAATCTATCAGGCTATATCATTCAGACGGCACTGGCGGAGACATTTACCATGGGAGTGAAGGCGGGATTGGAGCCAGACGCTATATGGGAGGCCGTGCGCCAGGGTGCGCTTGGTCGTCGTCGGACCTTTGATACGCTGTATCGGAATTTTCTTCCGGCGCGGTTCGACCCACCTGACTTTGCTTTGGCTCTCGCGCGAAAGGACGTGGCCCTAGCCTGCGAGGTGGGCCGCGAGTTTGAGGTGCCCATGAAACTAGCGCACACGACACTGGCCGAGCTTACCGAGGCCATGAACCGAGGTTGGGGCGGTCGTGACTCACGTGTGGCTATGTTGTTACAGTCAGAGCGAGCCGGCGTCGATATTCAAGTTGCTGATGACCGGCTGAACGAGATCCTGGATCAAGATTAACGCTCACGTGTAGCGAACATCGCTCTTCAAAGCAGAGGCAGTGCCAAGAAAAATTAAAAAGTGCGGAGAGAAGGCAGTGAAAGGAAGGTTCAGGCAGTGACGAGAATTGTAGTCATTGGTTTTTTTGTGCTGCGACAGGCCCCGGAAAATTGGGGTATGTGAGCTATAGGAGTTGTCGCGCAAGTCACTCTGAGGCCAATCGTTTGACCGTGTCCAGCAATTCGGTAGCCAACGGGATGCCGTCTTTCCGACGCTCCTGAATGGCGCGGAATTCCAACTCACCGGGGATTAAAACCTCGCCATTCTCATAAAACGGCGCAGAGGCTTTGACCTTGTTTACGAAGCTCTCCATACGGTCATAGTAATCGCCGGCGCCCATTAGACGGATTGGGTCTATGACGATGAAGAAGTGGCTAACACCCTGCGGTTCCTTCTCCGCCCACATGTCGCCAACGTCGTCGAGGAACCGTCCACCGGACAGAAGTCCGCCCAGCATTTCAACCATCAACGACAGCCCGTAGCCCTTGTGGCCGCCAATGAACTGGATAAACCCGTTTAGACCAGCTGCAGGGTCGGTGGTCGGATTGCCGTTGACGTCCAGCGCCCAGCCGATTGGCATCGCTTCACCCAAATCGCGGAGTTTACGCATCTTACCGCGCGCAGCGATGCTCATAGCCATGTCCAGGATGAAGGGCGCGTCGCTGCGCCTAGGCGCGGCGAACCCAAACGGATTGTTACCCATTTTCAAATCCCTCCCACCGAAAGGCGCCATAGCTGGCGAGGCGCTGGTACCGCACATGAGCACCATGGCAGCCACTGAGGCGGCAAAGCCATAGGGCGCGGTGGCACCGAAGTGGTTGGAGTTTTTTACGGTCACGAAGGCGATACCGTTGGCCCGCGCCTTAGTCATGGCCAATTCTAGGGCTCGCGCCGCGACTACCTGGCCCTGGCCGTCATCTCCGTCAAGGATTGCCAGCGCTGGGGCGCGGTCGTCGGCAACGATCTTGGGTGCAGAATTGATCATCCCGGCGCGCACCCGTTTTATGTATTGCTCGAGGCGGTGTACGCCGTGCGTGGAAATACCCATTAAGTCCGTGGTGACCAGTATTTCGGCAGCTGCTTCTGCATCGCTCTGGCAAAAACCGGCCCGTTCAAATGCCCGTCGAGTAAGGCCGGATAACTCCTCGGCATTAATGTTAACGGTGTCGGACATTCTGAAACACTGCCGTCTTCTTCAAGGCGCGTCAAATAATGTAAAAAGGTGGGAATCAGAGAGAGCTCGCCTGCATGTCTCTTCTTGAATTGGCGAAACAATTGGAAGCCACCGCTGAGGTGTTACATACGCCCTCCGGCCGGGGCCATATGGTCTGGCACGAATGGGGTTCTGGCGACCCGATTGTCTTGTTGCATGGCGGTTCAGGGGCGTGGAACCACTGGCTAAAGAATATCGAAATGCTCTCTCAGAATTATCGGCTGATTGTCGCCGATATTCCAGGGTTGGGTGACTCCGATGATCCGCCGTTTAAATTCGACCATAAGGATTACCCAGCCGGCGTCCGAAAACTGGCCGAGATTATGTCACAAGGTATTGAGACCATTCTTGGGAATATGCGCTTTCATCTCTGCGGATTTTCGTTTGGTTCCATCGTAGGATCGTATGTGGCGGCGGCGGCTGGGCTGCGATTGAAGTCCTTCACCCTGGTGGGCTCATCGGCTTTCGGTTGGCCATGGGGAGGCTTAAAGAAGCCGTTTCTCTCTATGCACAGTGATATGACACAGGATGAACGTGTGGCTGTGCAACAGGCGAACTTGGCTAACGCGATGCTGACGTCCGAGGTTGGTAAGGACCTTGCGCGTATGCAATTGAACAACGTTAGTCGGGCACGGTTGCGTTCCCACCTGATTACGGAAACGGATGTGTTGCTGCCGGGTCTCCGCGCTGTCACCGCGCCTCTAAACGGCATATGGGGTGGCGAAGATGTTTACGCGCAACCGAACCTCGGTCGAATTGAGTCTTTGCTTCGCGAGCTAGACCCAGAGGCTTGCTTCGAAATTATTGATGGCGCGGGCCATTGGGTCATGATGGATGCGCCTGAAGAATTCAATTCGCGCCTGATGATGGCTCTGGAGCCAAGGGGGCGACGTTGACAGAACCCACGTTCCTGTATCCTGAAGCCATCATGTCCAGCGAATGGTTGGCGGCTCACCTCAATGACCCTGATGTGCGCATTTTCGAGTGCACTATGTACCTTCAGTATGGCGCCGACGGCGTCACAGCGCGCAACGCCCGACCGGAATTTGATGCCGGCCACATTCCTGGCGCAGGATATTTCGATCTACAGTGCGACCTATCTGATCAAAGCCCAGATTCTTTCCGCTTCGCGATGCCCTCGCCGGATGTCCTTGCCGCGAAGCTGGGAGAGATGGGAATTGGCGACGGACACCGAGTTGTGCTTTATAGCCGAGATACCCTTCAGTGGTCGACGCGTGTCTGGTGGATGTTACATGCCATAGGTCTGGAGAAGATTTCAATTTTGGATGGTGGCTTCCACACTTGGGTGGCGGAAGGGCGGCCAGTTTCCGCCGCACCCGCCAATTATCCTCCGGCAAGCGTTACGGCGAGACCGCGCGCTGGCGCTTTTATTGACAAGGATGAGGTGTTGGATGCTATCGACGCGGAGGGGATTTGCACAATTAACGCGCTAACTGCTGACATTCATCGGGGCGACGATGAACGTTATGGTCGCGCTGGGCGAATCCCTGGTAGTGTTAATGTGCCAGCAGCCTCCTTACAAAATGCCGACAGTCTGAAGATCAATAGTCCTGCCGAGGTCGCTAGAGCGTTTGCCAATATTGGTGCCGAACAGAATGGCCGCGTCATTGTCTATTGTGGCGGTGGTGTTGCAGCGACACTCGATGCGTTTCTGTTGCGCCAACTGGGATACAATGACATCACCGTTTACGATAACTCTATGACTGAATGGGCGAACGATCCAGAAATGCCCATGGAAGTGGATTCCTGAGAAAAAGATGGTTTAGCAAATAGCCGAGCCGAAGCTGTCATTATTGTGCATAATCGGTCTGTGCGAATGAACTGCTTTTGCGCGAACCATGTTATGGCCGTGCAGGCTCCGGTTGCCGTTGGATTGATGCGATAGGCGCTGATGGTTCGTCATCGACAATGGAAAGATGCCAGACCTCTATTCAGCTCTGTTAGCAACAGCGGTGTTCGAGCTGACCACTATGTTAGGTCCCGTGGTGTTGTGGCGGTAACAAGACCAACAAACATCTGTTCGGCTATTTGGTGGCGCCTGTGGAAAGCTGTCAGGATTTGAAGCTGTCTTTAAGACGTTGCAGGCCATCTTTAGCCTTGTCCGGATTCGCCACACCCCAAAATCCGACTGCGGCGCGAAGTGCTCGCAATCGTCCGAACGGTTCATTTGCGAACAACACATTGCCAAGCCCTTCATTGCCTGAGGGCTCGGATGCCACAAAGGCAATTTGATGATTAGCGAAATTCTGGATTTTAAACCAGGGCTTGGTCCGAAGAATGATTGCGCGTTTGTCCGTGACGCCATAGTAAGTGAATGGTGCACACCACCAGTTTTCGAAGGTTTTTAACGCTAGGCTGCCGCCGAAAATTATAAAAACGATGCCGAACAGCAATCCAAACGCGCCGGGGCTTCTAGGATTTACGGCCATTGCATCTAGCGCCATGTAGACCATTACTGCGCCGATTATCAGAACCACCCGGCCGAACACGGAGCGAAAGGGGTTTGAGCTAGCAAACGCGGAGCGGTCTGGTCGGCCGGCCCAAATCAGGGTTTCGCCGTCGACCAATTCGGCACGGATATGGTCCTCAGGGTTATCGGGAAATGCTATTTCGTTCATGGCAAAGGCTATTCAGCGTGGCTGGTCTCTTTGCTTCTTTGTTTAAGGGTGTCCAAGGCCATGCGACAAACTTTGCACTAGCCCTCACTCGCTGGGGCATAGGAAATTATTTGAATGGCTGGGGTCAAGTTCACATAGTGGGATGTATTCATTCGCTTGTCCTGTCGGCCCGACTTGTCTCTATAACACTCAAGCCGTTGGTGTTACTGCTGGCGACTACATGATATAAACGAGAATCGGGAAAGTAAAAATCAGCGCCGGAACGCCGGGAATGGAAGATGCATTTGTCATGGTAACAAATCTTAATTCTATCCAAGATATTGATTCTAAAATACTATAATTGACGCGTTCTAATATAAACAAGCCTTGCTTGGAGGCTTTGAGCCAAACCGTTACACTATGTGTCATGCAACAGTATCTCGATCTCCTTCGACATGTGCGTGAGACGGGAGTAACTCGCGGTGATCGTACCGGCACCGGTACCCAGAGCGTCTTTGGCTATCAGATGCGTTTTGACCTGGGTGCAGGGTTTCCCATTCTCACGACCAAAAAACTACACCTTAAATCGATCATCCATGAATTGCTATGGTTCCTAGCTGGTGACACTAACGTCAAGTATCTCAACGATAATGGCGTTTCCATATGGGATGAATGGGCGGATGAAAATGGGGATCTGGGGCCCATCTATGGCCATCAATGGCGTTCCTGGCCAACGCCCGACGGCGGCACTGTCGATCAGATCGCACAGATTATGAGCGATATCCGTGATAATCCAAATTCTCGCCGCCACATCGTAAGTGCCTGGAATGTCGCCGATTTAAACGACATGGCATTACCGCCGTGCCATTGCTTATTCCAGTTTTACGTGGCCGATAACAAGCTATCGTGCCAACTCTATCAGCGCAGCTGCGATATCTTCCTGGGCGTACCGTTCAACATCGCGTCCTATGCACTGCTCACGATGATGGTTGCGCAGGTATGTGATTTGGGGCCTGGGGACTTTGTCCACACGCTGGGTGATGCACATCTCTACCTGAATCACCTCGATCAGGCGGACTCTCAGATCACACGCAAACCTCTGCCGCTGCCGATCCTAAAGATCAATCCCGAAGTCAAAAATCTATTCGCGTTTACGGTCGAAGATTTTGAACTTGTTGGCTATGAGGCGCACCCCAATATCGCAGCGCCAATCGCCGTCTAGATGAAACCACGTATCGCTCTGATCGCCGCCGCCGCGTCCAATGGTGTCATCGGCCTGGACGGAGGTATGCCGTGGCACATCTCCGCGGATCTCAAGTACTTCAAAAGCGTAACCATGGGAGCGCCGGTGATCATGGGGCGTAAAACCTACGCCTCGATCGGGTTTGCCTTGCCAGGTAGGGCCAACATCGTGATCACTCGCGACAGGGAGTTTTCGTCCGATGATGCTGACGTAGTGCACGACGTTGTCGCGGGGCTTCGTAAGGCTCAGGCGATCGCGGAAATTGACGGAAGCGCCGAGGTCTTCGTCATAGGCGGCGCGGAAATTTATGCCCAGGCCTTGACGGGCGCCGATAGGATTTATTTGACAGAAATCGATGATGATTTTCCCGGCGACGCGTTTTTTCCTGACGTAGACAGCACCCAGTGGCGCGAGGTTAGCCGCGAACCGCATGCGCCGGAAAGTCAGGGTGGTCCAGCGTTTAGCTTCGTGGTTTATAATCGTTTGCGCTAAATAGCCTGCCTATTTTTGGCTGTATGCGAATTGTATGGATGTTGTGATCAGTTTAGCGGGAGGACAACATACTTGCGCTAAATCACAACGCCTAGTGGTTTCGGCTAAACCAAATCTTAAATACTTCGAACGCTGTAGTTGACTGCCGCGACAGAGGCGCGTCGTCTCGTATCTCGACAATAGGCCTAATTACGGCGACTCATGTTAACCCTCTAGGGTCGGTGTTTAACCCCTTTCGATGGTGTGCTGCTACTGAATGACAATGCGCGGCGTGTCCGTCTCGCGAGCTGCCAGCGTCTGCTCGATCTTACCCCAGACTGTCTCCGCGATGAATGTGTAGGTGTTTGCGTGGACGCCGTCAGGTTGCGAAACAGTGATTGGATGGCCGCCGTCCGATGTAGTTCGAATTTCGATATCCAAGGGAATTTCACCAAGAAAATCGCAGCCCAGCCTGTCGGCCTCGGCCTTAGCCCCGCCGTGGGCGAATATCTCTGAGCGCGCACCGCAATGGGGGCAAGTGAAATAGCTCATGTTCTCGATGATCCCGAAGACGGGCACGTCGACCTTGCGGAACATATTTAGCCCCTTGCGGGCATCCAATAGCGCAATGTCTTGTGGAGTGGAGACGATGACCGCACCCGTCAGGGGTACGCGCTGCGCCATTGTAAGTTGCGCATCACCTGTACCCGGTGGCATGTCGACAACGAGGACGTCTAATTCGCCCCAGTTGACGTCGCGCATCATCTGTTCCAGCGCAGATTGGACCATGGGGCCACGCCAAATCATCGGTGTGTCCTCGTCAACCAGGAAACCGATCGACATGACCTTGATACCGTAATTCTCCATGGGGCGAAGCGTCTTTCCGTCGTCGGAAACGGGCTGACCCGTAATTCCCATCATACGCGGCATAGATGGGCCGTAAATATCGGCATCCATTAGTCCGACTTTTTTGCCCGTCGCGGCTAAGCCGAGCGCCAAGTTAGTGGCTGTCGTCGATTTTCCTACCCCACCTTTGCCCGAAGCTACAGCGATAATGGATTTGCAGCCCGGGATCATTTGAGCGCTCTGCGCCTGGCTTTCTGACGGGCGACCCGGTTGACCACTAAGAGCGTGGCCTTGCTGCTGAGAGGGTGCTGCTTGCGCTTGCACACTCGCTCGTTCCGCGGTGAGAACCACGGTCGCCGTCAGTACGCCAGGCAAATTATAAACAGTTTGCTCTGCTTCTTTGCGCAGCGGCTCGAGT
>MDTD01039369.1_pt1 | contig 12444 bp, 10 predicted proteins | sample 811221 | NCBI WGS metagenome assembly MDTD01 (sample SAMN05326646, study PRJNA326480) | marine metagenome | isolation source: seawater | place: Pacific Ocean: South West | collected 2011 | reverse complement strand
GAATTGAAAATATTAAAAATGAAAAATTAGTATTTATTGAAATTCAAACAGGAGAATATTTTGGTGAAGATGACATAGTTAGAATTCAAGATGATTATAATAGAAAATAGATGAAAAAAAAGCTAATAATAGTATCAGGATATTTTAATCCAATTCACAAAGGGCATATAGAGTATTTTCACAATGCTAAAAAATTTGCTGATAAACTTGTGGTCATCGTCAATAATGATATTCAAAGAGAGATTAAAGGTTCAAGAGAATTTATGAAGGAAGATGAAAGAGTATTTATAGTTAATGAACTCACTATTGTCGACAAAGTTTTTCTTTCAATTGATAATGATAGTTCAGTCATTAAGTCTATTTCAAAAATTCATGATGATTATAATGAGGAGTATATAATACTTTTTGGAAATGGCGGTGATCAGAATAATGATAGTGTGCCTGAGCAAAGCATTTGTAATAAATTAAAAATTAAGTTAATTGATGGTTTGGGAAAAAAAATTCAATCTTCATCATGGTTAATTAAAGGAAATGAAAATTAATAAGATATGTTGTATTGGGGCTGGATATGTAGGGGGGCCTACTATGGCTGTAATAGCTTTAAAGTGTCCTCAAATTAAAGTTACAGTTGTAGATATTAACAAAGAAAAAATTCAATTATGGAATAGTAATAACTTAAATGATATCCCCGTATTTGAACCTGGTCTGTCAGAGGTTATAAAAAAAACAAGAAATAAGAATTTATTTTTTTCAACTAATATTGATAAAGCAATAGATGAGTCTCAAATGATTTTCATGGCTGTTAATACTCCTACAAAGACTAAAGGTAAAGGTAAAGGATATGCAGCTGATTTAACATTTGTAAAACAATGTGCAAAAAAAATTGCTCAGGTTTCCAAGTCAGATAAGATTGTAGTTGAGAAGTCAACTTTACCTGTAAAAACTGCTGAAATGATAAAGAAGGTTTTAAAATCAAATACTAATATGGATATTAATTTTGAAGTTTTGTCTAACCCAGAATTTTTAGCTGAGGGAACTGCAATTAATGATCTTTTTAAATCAGATAGAGTATTAATTGGAGGGGATGATACAAAAACTGGAAAAAGAGCTGTTAATTCATTAGTAAAAATTTATGAGAATTGGATTCCAAAACAAAAAATAATTACCACTAATGTGTGGTCATCAGAATTATCTAAACTTGTTTCAAATGCAATGCTTGCTCAGAGAATTTCATCTATTAACAGTATTTCTGCAATATGTGAAAAAACAGGAGCTGATATAGATGAGGTCTCTAAAGCTGTTGGAATGGATAAAAGAATAGGTGAAAAATTTCTTAAATCATCAATTGGTTTTGGTGGTAGTTGCTTTAAAAAAGACATTTTAAATTTAGTTTATTTATCAAGAAGTTTAAATTTAAATGAAGTAGCAGACTACTGGGAGAGAGTTGTAAGTATCAACTCATATCAAACAAAAAGATTTTCATTAAATATAATTGATTCATTAGATAATTCAATCAAAGATAAATTAATAACTATATATGGTTGGTCATTCAAGAAGGACACAAATGATTCAAGAGAATCAGCTTCAATTTATTTAACAAAAGAACTTTTAATTGATGGTGCACTAGTTAATGTTTATGATCCAATGGTAGGTGAAGAACGAATAAAATCAGATATTTCAAACATACTAAATACCTGTAAATTTAAGAATACTCAAATTCAATTCTTCTTAAATAGATTGAAAGTATTTAAATCCCCATATAATGCATCTAAAAATTCAAATTTAATTGCAGTTTGTACTGAATGGGATCAGTTTTTAAAACTAAACTGGAAAAATATATTTGTTGCGATGAAAGGCTATCCCAAAATTCATGATGGTAGAAATATTCTAGATATTAAAAGACTTAAAGAAATTGGTTTTGAAACATATTCTATAGGAAAATGATTGAAAAAGAAAACATATGTATTATTGGCTTGGGATATGTAGGACTCCCATTAGCAGTTCTATTTGCAAAGAAATATAAAGTTATTGGATATGACTCTGATAAAGAAAGAATAACAAGTCTTAAAAATTGCCATGATAAGACTAATGAAGTATCTAGTACTGAATTACATGAGGTTATTGATAAATCATTACAATTAACATCTAACTCAAAAGATATTGCTAACTCTAATATATTCATAATAACAGTTCCAACTCCAATTTATGAGAACAAACAACCAAATCTTGAATATCTTATTTCTGCTACTTCAACTGTTGCAAAGTTTTTGAAAAAAGGAGATTTAGTTATTTATGAAAGTACTGTATTTCCTGGATGTACTGAAGAAATATGTGTTCCAATTTTATCCAAAGACAGCAATCTTAAGTATAATATTGATTTTCACTGTGGTTATTCTCCAGAAAGAGTGAACCCAGGTGACAAAGTCCATACAATTGAAAAAATTATTAAAGTAGTTTCAGCATCAAATTCTGAGAGTTTAAAAACAATATCTAAGTTATATTCCTCGGTGGTAAAAGCTGGGGTATATGAAGCTGAATCAATTAAAGTAGCTGAAGCTGCAAAAGTTATCGAGAATAGTCAAAGAGATATAAATATAGCTTTTATAAATGAACTTGCTTTAATATTTAATTTGATGGATATAGACACAAACGAAGTACTTAAGGCAGCATCAACTAAATGGAATTTTTTAAACTTTAAGCCTGGATTAGTAGGAGGACATTGTATAGGTGTTGATCCATACTACTTATCTTCAAAATCAAATCAATTAGGATATACTCCAGAAATAATTTTAGCGGGAAGAAAAATAAATGATTACATGCCAAAACATATTGCCAATAAGGTTAACCAATTAGTTAAAAATAACTCAGAAAATAGAGAAATTTTAATATTAGGAGCCTCATTTAAAGAAAATTGTCCTGACTATAGAAATTCCAAGGCCATAGACCTTTATAATTACCTAAAGGAATATGGATATAATGTAGAAATTTATGATCCATATATTAATAAAAAAGACTTCTTTATGACCTATAATTTTAATCTGGTTGATAAACCTAAAGGTCCATATGATGGAATTATTTTAGCTGTAGCTCATGAGGAATTTAAAGAATTAAATTTTAATTTATTGAAAAGAGATAAGATATCAATTGTTTATGACGTAAAGGGTGTTGTGTCAAAAAATTTAATCACTGATAGATTATGATTAACAGTAAACTTACAAACAAAAAAATTTTAGTAACTGGAGGCGCAGGTTTCATTGGCAGTAATCTTTGTGATAAACTTTTAGATCTTGGTGCAAAAGTAGTATCGTTAGATAACTATATGACAGGCAATATTAATAATTTGAAATATGCTTTAGAAAATGAAAATTTTGAAAACATTAAAGGAGATATTAGAAATTATGATACATGTCTAATGGCAACTAAAGATGTTGATTTTGTTTTACACAATGCAGCATTAGGTTCGGTTCCTAGATCAATTGAGGATCCTGTTTTGACAGATGCAATTAATATAGGTGGGTTTGTGAATATTCTCAAAGCATCAATTGATAATAATGTCTCAAGATTTATATACGCAGCTAGCTCATCAACTTATGGAGACTCTAATGAATTACCTAAAGAAGAGTTAAAAATTGGTAAGCCACTTTCCCCTTACGCTCTTACAAAATATGTAAATGAATTATACGCAGAGTTATTTAATAAAATTTATAAAATAGAAGTAATAGGATTAAGATACTTCAATGTTTATGGAAGAAGACAAAGTATAAATGGACCATATGCTGCAGTAATACCAAAATTTATAGATCAATTATTAAATTATAAATCACCAGTTATAAATGGAGATGGTTCATATTCAAGAGATTTTACTCATGTTGAAAACGTAACTCAAATTAATATTCTTGCATTATTAACTAAAAACAAGAATTCAGTAAATCAAATATATAATACAGCGGTTGGAGAAAGCTCATCAATTCTAGATTTATTTTATGCAATAAGAAAAAATTTATCAGAATATGATAAAAAAATTAATAAAATAAATGTTGTTTTTGGAGATCCAATATTGGGCGATATTCCTCATTCTTTAGCTTCAATAGAGAAAGCCAAAAAACTTTTAAACTATAATCCAACTATAAATCTTGAGTCTGGAATAGAGAGGACTGTAAATTGGTTTTATAATAATCGATAATGTTTAAGCCACTATTTGACATATTAAACTATATAAAAATATTTCAGTCATACTTAGGATTTAGAATGTATATCATATATTTCTTAGGCATCATATCTTCATTTCTTGAAGGAATTGGTATCTTAATGTTGTTACCCTTATTACAATCAATTGACTCGGCAAATCCTCAGTCTAATCAATCTGAATTTGAAATTAATAAACTTCTTAACGACTTAATTTCTTTTCTTGGTTTCTCACAATCTATATCATCAATTCTAATCTTAATATCTTTTGCTTTTATAATTAAAGGAATTATTACTTTTTTATCACTAGGAACAACAGCATATTTAATAGGGGAACTTCTTAAAAAAATTAAACTCAATCTCTTTAATTTATACTCTAACATGAGGTATGAGTATTACACTTCAAAAAACACAGGAGAACTAATCAATCTAGTTAACGAACAACCTACAAGATCTTTGGAGGCATTTAAACAGCTTTCTCTTCTAGGCTCTCACTTCATAAATACTACAGTTCTTATGACACTTGCGTTTGTTATGACATTTAGTTTTGGATTAATTGCGGTTTTATTAGGGGCACTACTGTTATTATTATTTCTTAGACTTAACAAATATGTTCAGAAATTGTCAAGAATAAATGCCGAAGAAAATGGAATTTTAACAAAATGGCTTGTACAGTTTATACATGGATATAAATATTTGATTTCAACTAATCAACTTAGATCAATAAGAACTAGCATTGAAGAATCAGTATCAGTATTAACTAAAACTCAAATTAAAACTGGTATTGCTGCAGCCTTCACTCAGTCCATTAGAGAACCAATTGCAGTATTATTTATCATGGTTATAATTGCAGTACAAATTTTTTACTTTGGACTCAAGTTAGAGCCAGTACTAGTATCAATTGCATTATTCTATAGAGCTCTTAATTCAACTTTGGCTGTTCAAAGTTCTTTCCAGGCAACTTTTCAGTATATAGGAAGCATGGAGCTTGTCGATCAAGAATTTAGAAATCAAATTGAGAATCAAGCAATTGATGGAAAAAATAAGATTGATAATTTAAATGGTGGAATTTCAATAAAACAATTAAGCTTTACATATGAAAATTCTAATCAAAAAGTTTTAGACTCAATTTCGATTGATATAAAAAATAAGAGCTCAATTGCCATAGTTGGTGAGTCAGGAGCTGGGAAAACAACACTTATTGACCTTATTACATTAGTCAACGAGCCAAGTCAAGGTAAAATTTTTATTAATGGTGTTCCCTCATCTAAGATATTGAAAAAGTCATGGAGAGACCTAATTGGATATGTATCTCAAGATAATGTAATATTTGATGATACAATTGCAAATAATATATCAATGTGGAAAAATTTTAGTAAAAGTAATACAGTAAAAAATGAAATAATAGAGGCTGCGAAGAAGGCCAATATATATGATTTCATTATTTCCTTACCAAATGGATTTGATACTTTGGTAGGTGATAGAGGGGTTATGCTTTCAGGTGGACAAAAACAAAGGATTTTTATTGCCAGAGAGATTTTTAGAAAGCCTAAATTACTCATTCTTGATGAAGCTACAAGTTCTTTAGATTCTGAGTCAGAAAAGAGTATTCAGGAAAGTATTGACTCATTAAAAGGTAAGCTGACTGTAATTATAGTTGCTCATAGATTGTCAACAATTAAAAAAGTTGATCAAATCTACCTACTTAGTAAAGGAAAAATTATTGAACAAGGTAGATTTGATGATTTAAAAAATAACTCTAAATCTAAATTTAGTAAGCTTGTCAACTTACAAGATTTATAAATAATTATTATATGAAAAATATAATACCATATGGAAAACATTTTATCGATGAAGATGATATAAAAGCAGTCGAAAATGTACTTAGATATAAAAACTTAACTCAAGGAGACGAAGTTTCACTATTTGAAAAAGACATATCAGATTATGTTGGTTCTAAATATGCAGTCGCATTTTCGAGTTGGACTGCAGGGCTTCATGCTGCTTGTTCTGTTATTGGAATTACAAATAATGATTCAGTAATTACATCCCCTATTACTTTTGTTGCAACATCAAACTCAGTATTATATTGTGGAGGAAATCCAATTTTTTCAGATATAAGTAACGATTCAATTAATATCTGCCCTGATAATCTGGAAAATGTAATAAAGAAGAATCCAAACGTTAAGGCAATTATACCTGTTCATTTTGCTGGTCTTTCATGTGATATGGAAAAGATTAAAATAATCGCGGATAAATATGATTTATATATAATTGAGGATGCAGCCCATGCTTTAGGAGGTAAACACAATGATGGCTCATACATTGGCTCTTGTAAATTTTCTGACATGTCAGGTTTCTCGTTTCATCCAGTAAAGTCAATTGCGGCTGGAGAAGGAGGAATGATCACTACTAATAACGAGGAGCTGTATAGAAAGCTTTTAAGATTTAGGAGTCATGGCATAAATAAATTGGATGATAAATTTATAAAGAGTGAAGATGCAAATACTAATGGTATTAGAAATCCATGGTATTATGAGATGCAAGAACTAGGATATAACTACCGAATTACAGACATTCAGTGCGCCCTTGGGAGATCGCAGTTAAAAAAATTATCAAAGTTTATAGAGAGAAGAAAAAATCTTGTAAAAATTTATGATGAGGCATTTAAAAACCTGAATAATATAAATTTAATTCAACAGGATTATCGTGAGTTAAGTTCTCACCATCTCTATGTCGTAAGAATTAATTTTAATAAAATTAAAATCTCAAGAGCTGAGTTTATGACCAAGCTAAGAGATGAAGGAATTGTTACGCAAGTTCACTATATACCAGTAAACTTACACCCTTACTATCAAAAACTAGGATATGATAAGAATTTATATCCAAATTCTTTAAACTATTATAGTGAGTGCTTATCAATACCAATCTATTATAGCTTAAATTATGAAGAACAGAATAGAGTTATAGAGTCAATAAAAAAATTAATTAATGAATAAAATAGATTTTATAGAATCTGAGAGATTGTCTTTAGAACCTATTAGTTTAAAATTTTTAACAAAAAACTATTTAGGATGGCTTAATGATCAAGAAGTATATAAGTACCTTGAATCTGGAGGAGACTTCACACTAGCTAATCTTAAAGAATATATTTTAGGTCATCAAATGAACAAAACTTTATTTTGGGCAATTTTGATAAAATCATCAAACTCTCATATTGGAAATATTAAGATTGATCCTGTAGATGAAGAGAAAAAAACTGCAGAGCTTGGAATAATGATTGGTGAAAAAAATGAATGGGGTAAAGGTTATGCATATGAAGCTATTTCCACTATTGAAGAATATTGTCTTAAACAACTTAGATTAAATACTATTACATTAGGCCTTAAAAAATCTAATAAAAATGCTTTAAAATTATATCAAAAACTAGGATATATTGAATACGACAGAGAAAGATACCCTGAAGTTTATAATAATTCAAGTCCACAATCAGTTAGGATGTATAAAAATATTTGTAATAAAAAACTAATACTTGGTACAGTTCAATTGGGAAAAGAATATGGAATTAATAATTCCACTGGAATATTAGAATCTGAAGAAAGTCATAGAATATTAGATACTGCTTATGAAAATAATATAAGGCTACTTGATACAGCTGAGGCGTATGGTAAATCTCACAAAATTATCGGTGAGTTTCACGAAAAATTTCCAAACAAAAAATTTAAAATAATTTCTAAGCTGAACCCCACACTCAAAATAAAAAATCACAATCTTGAGGAGCATGTACTTAACATGATGGATGATTTGTCTGTTGATTATATTCATGGTTATATGATTCACGACTACAATCATTTAAAGATAAATAACTTTTTATACGATGAGCTAGATTCATTAAAGAATAATAAACTAATAAATCTAACAGGAATATCACTTTATAATTTCTCTGATATTATCGACATATTACAGAACTATAATTTTGATTTTATTCAAATACCCTTTAACATTCTTTCAAATAAAAAGAAATTTGATAAAATTTTTAAAATATCCTCTGATAATGGAATTAAAATTTTTGCTAGATCTGTTTTTTTACAAGGACTATTTTTTAGTTCTGAATCTAATTTTCCAAAAAAATTGTTACCATTAAAAAAATACATAGGTAACCTTCAATCATATTGTGAAAAAAATAATATTGGATTAAATGAACTTGCATTAAATTATGTTACCAAAAATAGCTCTATTGATCAAGTAATTGTAGGTGTTGATAATTTATCTCAGTTAGTCAATAATATTAAAATCTCTATTTCAACTCATAATATTCAAAAATCTTTCACGGATAGAATTAATGTAAATGAAGAAAGTCTATTAAACCCATCAAACTGGTAAACTATGAAAACAATATGTATAACCCAAGCAAGAACTGGATCATCAAGATTCCCCTCAAAAATTCTAAAAAAAATTGATGATATCTCTTTATTGGAAATTCATTTAAAAAGAATAAAAAAATCTAAACAGATAGATAAACTTATAGTTGCAACAACAGGAAAAAAAGAGGATAATGTAATTGTAAAAATTGCCCAAAATGAAAATGTAGAATTTTTTAGGGGAGAGGAAAATGACGTTTTAGACAGATATTATAATGCAGCAAAAAAATACAATCCTGAATTTGTAGTCAGATTAACATCAGATTGTACTCTTATTGACCCGTTATTAATTGATGATCTAATAGTTGCTGCAAAAGAGAAAGATATAGATTACTATTCTAATACGCTTTTAGATCAATTTCCTGATGGGCAAGATATTGAGATATTCAAGTTTTCTGCTTTGGAATATGCTTGGAACCATGCAAAACTATCTTCGGAGAGAGAACATGTTACTCCATTTATTAAAAATAACTCTAGTTTTAAAGGTAAAAATTTATTTAAGTCTGATAATCACAGCTGTCAATTTGATTATAATAAGACAAGAATGGTTGTTGATTACCCTCAAGATTTTGAAGTTATTAAAATTTTAATTCAAACTTTGGGATACCATAAAAACTGGATTGATTATACCAACCTCTATCATAGTTCAAAAGAAATATACTCAATTAATGAGCAAATTATTAGAGATGAAGGCTACATAAACTCACTAAATAAAGATTAAAATGAAAAAAGGACAAAAACTATACAAAAAAGCTAAGCAGATTATACCTGGAGGTACAATGCTCCTATCTAAAAGACCAGAAATGTTTCTTCCTGAAAATTGGCCAGCTTATTTCTCAAAATCTAAAGGATGTAAGGTATGGACATTAGATAATGAGGAGTTAATCGATATGTCAATAATGGGTATTGGAACAAACTCACTTGGATATGGAAATGAAGAAGTTGATCTAACAGTACAAGAAATTATTAAAAAAGGTAATATGTCAACTTTGAACTGTCCAGAAGAAGTTCATCTAGCTGAGGAACTTATTAAAATTAATCCATGGGCTGATATGGTTAGATTTGCTAGAACTGGAGGTGAGGCTAATGCCATTTCTATAAGAATTGCAAGAGCAGCTTCAGGAAAGGATGGAGTAGCCATTTGTGGCTATCATGGATGGCATGATTGGTATTTATCTGTAAATCATAATAATGGAAAAGACAATTTATCTAAGCACTTATTACCAGGCTTACAACCTTTAGGTGTACCTAAAAACTTGAAGGGATCTGTTCATCCATTTGAATATAACAATTTTCAGGAACTAGAAGACATAGTCAATAATAATGATATTGGAGTTATTAAAATGGAAGTAGTTAGGAATTTTGGACCAGAAAATAACTTTTTAAATAAAGTTAGAGATTTAGCAACTAAAAACAATATTGTATTAATATTCGATGAATGTACATCTGGTTTTAGAGAAACTTATGGTGGAATTTTTAAAAAATATAATGTAAATCCTGATATGGCAATGTTTGGTAAAACTATGGGAAATGGTTATGCAATAACAGCTGTTGTAGGAAATAGAGCAGTTATGGAGTCTGCTCAAAATACATTTATAAGCAGTACATTTTGGACAGAAAGAATTGGGCCATCAGCAGCTCTGAAAACCCTTGAGATAATGAACAGAGTTAAATCATGGGAAATAATTACCCAAAAAGGAAAAAAGGTACAAGACGGTTGGAATAGAATCTCAAAAAAATATAATATTCCGATTACTTGTTCTGCTATTCCTTCTGTTAGCTCATTTAAAATAAATTCTAAAAATCATTTGAAATATAAAACATTTATATCTCAGGAAATGTTAAAAAAAGGTTTTATAGCAAGTACCCATTTTTACGCATGTACTGAGCACAAGGAAGCATATATTGATGATTATTTAAATGAAATGGATTCTATATTTAACATTTTATCTAAGTGTGATAGAGAAGAAATTAACATAGATGATATATTAGATGGACCTGTTTGTCATTCCGGATTTTCAAGACTAAACTAAAATGAAAAAATATATATATTTTATGACAGAGGGAGAGCAATGGTTTGACTGTGCTGTAAAACTTCATCAAGAAAAAGTAGCCACACCTGTGATATGGTTAGGAGATGATAGGCACTATGACAAAGCAAAAAATTTTTTTGGAGATTCTGTTGTTTACCGGGATTTAATATTAAGACATAGGCCATATAAAATAGAGAATATTAAATATGAAGGTGAAAAAGTTGATTTTTTTAGTTCATCTCAATATTTAATAGCAAAAGACAGGTGTTTGAAAATGATGGATAGATTAGATCTTTATGGTACATTTTCTAGGATAGACAGGGAAGCTTATTTAAACAAATTATCCATTTTAGCTTTAAAAATTATAAATGAGTCAAACCCAGACTTTCTTTTAGTAAGTGAAATCCCTCATGATCATCCAAAATACTTGATATACCAAATCTGCCTCTACTTAAATATACCTGTATACAAATTCAATACATGGAACCTAGCACCTTTACTGTACCTTCAAAATGTTCAAACCAATCAGATAATTAAAAAATCTAAATTATTAAATACTCATTTTGATTCTAAAATTGACTTACTAATTGAAAATTATTTTGAAGAATTGGTCTCTAACCCTCAAGACTATGAATTCTCTTACATGAAAAAACAAAGATTAAGTTCAACCTTTAAAACCAGATTTATAAATTTTATAAAAAATGATGTAATTGCATATTTAAAGGATATAAAACATAATGTTGAGATGTTAATTAGACGACAGTATAATCCCATAAACCCTTATAGACTTGGATTCTTCACAAGAGTTAAAATTGATAACAAACGAAAGCTAAATCTAAAAAAAGCATTAAATGATTCTGTTGAAGATTATTTTTTAAATAAACCATATATATATTTCCCTCTCCATTTCGAGCCAGAAAGAACGACAAATCCTGATGGAGATAGATTTCATGACCAGATTTTAGCTATTCTTAGTTTAAGAAAATTACTTCCGAAAAATGTTTTAATTTATGTAAAAGAGCACCCATCTCAAATTTTAGTTGGTTCAAAAGGATCTAGGGGAAGAAGTCCTATGTTTTATAATATGCTTAAAAGTATTTCAGGAGTAAAATTAATTTCTCATAAAGAGAATAGTTTTAAATTACTAATTAATTCCATCTTCTCTGCTACAATAACTGGTTCAGTAGCTTTAGAATCTGCTGTGATTGGGAAAAAATCAATAGTTTTTGGTTCTACATGGTATGATGACTGTCCAAACATATTTAAGTGGAACGAAAATTTAAAATATGATGAAATAGTTAACTATAAATTGAAAAATATAGATGAGATTAAAGATTTTTTTAATCAGCAAAGAAAACTATATGCAATTCCTGCTTTTCAAAATGGTAGTAAAATGAGAAGATTTTCCTCATTTAATAATGAAGAGTTTATGAGTTTGCAGATTAACGGTATCTGTCATTTAGTATCACAAATGATAAAACAAATTTAGTTTATGAATATTTTATTTAGAATAAATGCAGGAAGAAAGTATGGCTTAGGTCACCTAATTAGAAATATTTATTTATCAAATGAACTTATTAATAGAAATTTTAATACTGAATTTATAATAAAAACTGATGATGTCAACTTTATAAGAGAATTCTTAATTGAAAAGAAAATAAATATTAATGTTCACTATATAAAAGAGAGTCTTAGTCAGCAACAAGACTTGAGTCAAATTTTTAAAACTGCTAGATTAAAAAAATGTAAAATGGTCATTTTAGACCATTACGAACACAATAGAAAATATCTTAAATCCATTAAAG
>MDTD01067360.1_pt1 | contig 12445 bp, 8 predicted proteins | sample 811221 | NCBI WGS metagenome assembly MDTD01 (sample SAMN05326646, study PRJNA326480) | marine metagenome | isolation source: seawater | place: Pacific Ocean: South West | collected 2011 | reverse complement strand
CTTAGCCTTTCTTAAAAAAATTAACTTAATCATTGCATATGTTTAAAAATTTAACTCTCCTTATAAGCTTTGTTTCTAGTTTTTATTGCTTCTCTCAAGTACCTGCTTATGTGCCTACTGATAGTTTAGTTGGTTGGTGGCCTTTTAACGGTAATTCAAATGATGAATCTGGAAATGGCAATGATGGTATTGTAAGCAGTGCATCCTTAACAAATGATCGTTTTGGAAACTCTAATAGAGCATACTATTTAGATGGCATCGATGATTACATATATATTGGCGATTTGGATGCTATTAAAGGCGTTAGTGAAATGACCTGGTCTGTATGGCTTAGTACCGACTCTATTAGCTCTGTAGAGAACGCGGTCATTTCTAAACGTATAGCTAATAATCAGAGTGATTATATGGCTCTATATGTTACTAACTACACATGTAATTATAATAGTTTAAGAATGTCAATTGCTTCAGGCAATGGAAATCATAATGGTGCTTCTGTAGATAGTGTTTTGCATTTAGATAGCTTAGTTCATTTGGTTGCTGTTTTCAATGGAAATGCAAGTAATAATGTAGATAAATTAAAAATTTATTTAAATGGTGTTTTACAAAATTCAATTTATAGAAACAACAACTCTTGTGCTAATATTGCTATTCCTAATTTAACCCCTGTCTCTAGCGATGAATTATATTTTGGGGCACAAGCTCCTAATCCACCTTATTTTAATGATGTTGCAAGTTTTTTTAAAGGTGAAATTGATGATATTGGTATTTGGAATCGTGCTTTGGATTCAAATGAAGTTCAGCAACTATATAATTCTTCGAGCTGTACTTATTATGATACTGTAACTATATATGATACCGTTAGCATTTCTGTTATGGATACATTATTAATCGACGTTACAATTACAAGTATGCAAACACCTAATAACACTAATACTATTAAGGTATATCCTAATCCTACTAATGATGTGATATATATTGACAATGGCAACTACTCTATGATGAGTGGATATTCTATTAATATTCTTAATTCTGGAGCTCAGTCAGTATACAGTTCACCAATAAACACACAAACTTTATCATTAAATGTCTCACAATTAGGAGCAATAGGCACATACTTTTTGCAGATTCTCGATACAAGTATGAACGTGGTAGAAATAAGGCATATAGTGCTGCAATAGATATTCATAAAAACCAAATTAAAAAGGGATGCTTTTTAGCATCCCTTTTTTCATACTCAATGCCTGGGCGATACAGAATCTGATTACACCCACTCCCCTATCTAGTAATATTGCAATTTTTAATTTTCGAGTAACGCTCAAGAAACACCATTAAAACAGAGCTTTTGAAGGTCTTTTTGACTGTGGAAATCTTTATCTTTTAATAATCTTAAATTTAGCTACTAAGCCCTCATTACCAATAATTTCAAAAAAATAAATTCCCGGTTCTTCTTTAATGACCAATTCCTTCTTGTTGGAAAAATTATGTATTGTTTTACTAATTAATTTACCCTCAATTGTTTTCATCAGTATAGAACACTCTTCATTTAGACCATTTAAGTCTATACTTATAACTCCTAATGTTGGGTTCGGATATAGATTGGGTATTTTATCAAAACCATAATTTAAAATATTAACACTAATTATAGAGTAACAATCAGATGTATCTATACAACTATTCTGATCCATTATAACTACCGCATAGTTGCCATTAGAGTTAGGAGTATAACTTTGACCATTTTGTCCTGCAATAACGGTATAGTTACTATCACAATTTATCCACTGATAACTTGAACCGATTAAATGTGCTGTTAAAGTTGCTCCATTTACAATAACAGAATCATGAACAGAATTAATTTTCAAATCGTATATGACCACACTGTCACAACCCCCTGATGCTACTAATGTATCGTTATATATACCTGCAATACTTTGATATTGACCACCAAGTAAAATACTATCTCCCTCGCAAATTTCTAGACTATCATACTCTATAATTTTTTTCTTTAAATTTTCGTACCATTGAATCCCCCCCTTATTGCCATATAAATTAGTTGAAATACCGAGTATATCATAATCCGTGTCACCGTCCATGTCAACTGGAAATTGGATATCTGTCAAGGCCTTATTTCCGAATGATAAATAGTGACTCTTTGAGAAATTTTGATTGCCATCATTTTCCAAAAAACTGTTTGAATATAAAATATCTATATCCCCATCACTATCCATATCCTCACAAAGAACAGTATGTGCATGATAGCTTGAATTATCTAAGAGGTGTTCTGTGAAATTATATGCCCCATCATTTTCAAACCAAAACACCTTATTATCAATTTCATATGTTGCTGCTATATCAATGTCTCCATCGGAATCAATATCCTTTGAATAAAAATATGTGAGACTACTGTAACTACTATTCACAACTTGTTGTCGATTAAAGTTCTGAGAGCCATTATTTTCATATAAGTAAATATCTGCTCCTTCATTTGACAATAAATCTAAATCTCCATCGGAATCTATATCAATAACAGATATAGTTGGGTCACTATTAGTAGCATGATTATGAATTAAAATATGCGTAAAATTTAATGCCCCATTATTTTTTAACCAAAATAAGCTATCCTCAGTGGCAACTAATAAATCCAAATCTGAATCTAGATCTATATCTACGATATCAATATCCGTTGTAGAAGTACCATTACGATCACTTAAAGTATCTAGAGAAAAATTCTGTAAACCATCATTTTTATGCAACAGCACATTGGGACTGTATTGACCTCCACTAATAATATCAATATCACCATCAGAATCAAGGTCTGCAGCCTCAACTACCTTAACTGTAGATAAAACACCAGGCAATAAATTATTTCTCATTTTAAAATTAAAACTATCTATTTGCTCAAACCAAGCTAAGGCATATGGGCCTGCATCACCAGCCATCACAATATCCAAATCACCATCAAGATCTATATCTGATGCGCAGATATCATGCGGTTCATTAAGTTTAATAGGATTTATGATATTTTCAAAAAAGTTGCCTAAACTATCATTTTCATGCCACGAAAGCTTTTCATACTTAGCACTTAATGATAAAACATCAATATCTCCATCTAGATCAATATCATCTACAAAAACATAATATGGATATTCATTTGATGAAATACTGTAAGTATTATTAGAAAAATTATTATTTCCATAATTATAATGACAATATATCTTGTCATCATTATATGCTGCAGAAAGCACATCCAAATCGCCATCTAAATCAATGTCTGATACAAAAATACTCCGCACATCACCATCTGCTATAAATTGCTGAGTAAAGTTTTCATTTCCATCATTCTTATGCCACCAAATTTTATCATCCTTAGCTGAAGCCGATAGCACATCAATATCGCCATCGCCATCTAAATCAACTACAAAAAGGTCTGTTGCATCTTCAACATTATTCGAAATCATATTTTCCGAAAAACTATTATTTCCATTATTTTCATACCATGCAATTTTATCATCTTTATAGGATGCTGATAAAATATCAATGTCTCCATCAGAATCTAGATCATAAGCGGTAGCCTTTCTAACTTCATCGGCATTAGTTGAAATAATTTGTTCATTAAAATTTTGAGTTCCACCATTAATAAAGAGAGATATTTTATCATCCTCACTAGAAGCTGAAATCACGTCCATGTCATTATCAGAATCAATGTCTACCACAAATACACTTTTGGGATACCGTACATTTGAAGAAATAAGATGTTCTGAAAAATTCATATTACCATCATTTTCACTCCAATAAATACTTCCTTCGTAAAGATATGTGCTGTTGTCCCTATAAAATGTGGATGATACTATATCCAAATCACCATCCATATCTAAATCATAGACATAGAGTGCCGTATATTCATCCTTATTATAATTAATCAACTTTCTATTGAAGCTTTGATTTCCATCATTCTCATACCACCATATTTTACCTTCATCAACTCCACTAGCACTGATAATATCTATGTCCCCATCTAAATCTAAATCAATAGATGTAGCACAAGGCAGATTATCACCTACAAGAACATGAGGCTCAAAAGAGATACAAGATTGGCCTTTAATCCCTAAAAAAAGAAATATTGTTATAATAGCAATATAGTATTTCATACAAATAACATTTTCACTAAATATATAAAAAAAGAAGAATAAGAACAGCCCATTATAAGTGTACGCCTTTCTAAAATATTATTCAGCGCGATACAGCATCTGATTACATCCACTCCCCTATCTAGTAATATTGCAATTTTTAATTTTCGAGTAACGCTCAAGAAACGCGATTAAAACAAGCGTTTTGACACACTTTTTAGCTGTGGAAATCTTTAGGATTCTTATCTGTTTGTTTGCCTTAAAGCTTGATAATTTGAAACTTAATACGCTTGCCTTCTTTATTAGAAATATCAAGCATATATATTCCTGGAACTTCTTTGATTTCAAAATCCATCAATGCAGTAGATTGAAATCCTTTGGTCCAAATAACACTTCCACCTATCGTTCTTAACGTTAAGAGCAAATTATCACTCATCACACCCATGTCAACACTTATATTTCCATTCGTAGGATTAGGATATAACACAGGAATAGTTTCAAATGTGTTTTCAATAATAAATACACCACTAATAGTTTGACAATCTGAAGTATCAACACAGCTGTTTTGACTAAGCTCAACAGCATAGCTACCATTTGCAGAAGCTGTGAAACTTTGATTTGTTGCTCCGGAGATTATAGAATAAGAGCTATCGCAGTTTAGCCATTGATAAGCAGCATTAGCAGCTACAGCAGTTAATACTGGAGAACTATTTATGACACTGTCATTAACTGTATTAATCGTTAAATCAAGCATGACAACTGAATCACAACCAAAAGCGCTAGATAGCACATGTGTTGCCGAGTTATTACTTGATGTATATGTCACTCCATTTATCCATTTATAACTTTCACAAGCGACCTGTACATCTGTAACCTGACTACTGTTATTAATGGTAAGATCAAGTGTAACAACAGAGTCACATCCCAAAGAGTTAGTTAAAATATGTTGAGCAGAATTATTACTAGCTGTATAAGTATTTCCATCAATCCATATAAAGCTATCACAAGCCATTTGAACATCTGTAGCATAAGACTTATTAATTGTAAGATTAAGCGTTACTATAGAGTCACATCCAAAGGAATTAATAAGCGTATCCATGGCAGTATTATTATCGTTGGTATAAACATTTCCATCAATCCATGTTAAACTATCACAAACAGAATGTATGTCAGTGAAGTAAGAATTTTTAATACTTAAATCTAAATTAATTACTGAATCACAGCCCACTGCATTGGTCAGATAATAATATTCATTATTGGTGCTTTGCGTGTAGGTCCAGCCATCAATCCACTGATAACTGCTACAAGCCACTTGGGAATCAGTTCGAAATGAGCTATTACGAATCGTTAAGTCAATATTCAAAATACTATCGCATCCAGCAGAATTTAAGCTAGTATCTAAATACATCCCGCTCGTGTACCATGTTTGATTTTGACTTGGTGAAACCAAGCTATCACATAAATCTAGTGAAATAGTATTAATCAGAGTATTTTCAAACCACAAAACTTGTTTATAATAAAAGCCCACAACATCTAAATCACCATCACCATCAATATCAGAAGGGATTACGGCCCCAGCACTGTAAGCCGTATCAGAAAGCTTATTTGAGCTAAAACTTCCCGAGCCATCATTTAAGTACCACAAAATATTATTACCAGAAGCTCTTGCTGCAAGAATATCTTCATCGCCATCATTATCAACATCAGCAACTTTAACAGAGCTGGGACTATTCGCACTTGTAGTAATCACTTGTTCAGTAAAAGATTGAGCTCCATCATTTTCATACCAAGCAATTTTATCATCTTCAGACGATGAAGAAACGACATCTATGTCTCCATCACCATCTAAATCACTCGCATAAATAGAATTTGCTTCATCTGCATTGGTGCTTATCACATGCGAAACAAATGTATTGCTTCCTTGATTTTCATGCCACGCAATTTTATCATCATACCTACTTGATGAAATAATGTCTAAATCACCATCACCATCAATATCTTTATTATAAATACAATTTGGCCCATTAACACTCGAAATAATTATATTGAAAGTAAAGTTTTGCACACCATCATTTTCATATAAATGAATTTCATCATCAGAAAAGGAGGAAGCAATAATATCATTATCTCCATCACCATCAGTATCAGATATTAGCAAGTAAGAAGCGCTATAGTTGCTTGCATTGATTACATGCTCTGTAAAATTCCCAATACTATCATTTTCATACCAAGAAATTGTTGATCCTGTAGAAGATAATGCTACAACATCAATATCGCCATCACCATCAATATCATTTGCTGCAATAGTACTTGCATAAGCAGATATTGAGGTTATTTCTTCATGAGAAAAATTACCTTTCTCATTTCTATACCATGATATATTTTGACTTGAATTTGAATATGCAGTTGAATTAGCTGAAAGAATATCCATATCTCCATCACCATCTACATCTGCTTCAACTAGCATATTTGCATCAACCACATAAGTTGTAATATAGTTAGTCTCAAATCCAAGACTGTCTTTTTCCATCCAAGCAATACTACTTTCATGTGAAGGGTTAAATGAAAAGTTGCCCGTTGTGTATATGATATCTTCATCCCCATCTTGGTCTAAGTCAATCTGAGTTAAACTAGTAAGAAGGAAGGGGTCTGGATATGAATTAAGAATGTGTATTGTCGAAAAATTATTTCCAACGTTATTAAAGGCAACAATTCTATCCGCCCAATCTGCCGCCAGAATATCTAAATCTCCATCATCATCCACATCAGAGAGCCCCAATACTCCGCTTTCAGCGTTTGAGCTCACAGAGCTCTGTGTAAAATTTTGACTTCCATCATTTTCATAAAACTTAATGTATTTGTATTGATGATAACCTACAACATCAATATCACCATCAGCATCAACATCACCTGCTACTATTGCTTCCATTTTATCTGTTGAAGTCAAAGAATTATTCACAAAAGTGCCCGCTCCATTATTTTCAAACCAATAAATACCAGTATTACTAAAACCGTCATTAGATGCAGCTAACACATCTAGGTCCGTATCCCCATCTAAATCAACAAGACATAAATCAGAAGCGGAAGAGACATTTGAAGAAATCACATTTGAAGTGAAATTACCTGAACCATCATTAGCATACCAGGCTACTTTATCATCTAAATTAGACACTGAAACAACATCAATATCACCATCGCCATCAATATCACCAGGTAGAGCTTTTTTAACACCATCTGTGTTTGAAGTAATAATATGTTCCACGAAATTTTCATCACCATCATTTTCATACCATGATACCTTATCATTGATATTGCCCGCAGCTAATAAGTCAATATCTCCATCTCCATCAAAATCAGCACTATTTACAGAAAATGCTCCATTCAATGATGAATGAACTATATGCAAAGCAAATGAGGTTCCTCCAATATTCTCAAACCATGCAACCTTGTCATCCTTAAAGCTAGCCGTAACAATATCAATATCTCCATCATTGTCAAGATCCACTGGATGAGTATCCATTAACCCCCTTAAACTTGGTGCTAAACTTTGCTCTAAAAAAGGAACACAACTTTGACTAAAAAGACTAGAAAAAAGAAGTACTGGGATAATAACAATATAGTATTTCATACAAATAACATTTTCCCTAAATATATAAAAAAGAAGAATAAGAACAGTCCATTATAAGTGTACGCCTATCTAAAATATTATTCAGCGCGATACAGAATCTGATTACACCTACTTCCCTATCGAATAATGTTGGGATTTTCAATTTTCGAGTAACACTAAAGAAACGCCGTTAAAACAGAGCTTTTGAAGGTCAATGTGGCTGTGGAAATCTTTATGAGATTTTGAAATCAAATCATTTAAAATCAATTAATCCACAATATTAATTAATGAAATTTGTATAAAATCTTACTTGTTTTTTTTGAAACTTAAAATTCATTTTCAATCATATAAGCTGATTATTATTTGAATAAATATTTAATGTTTTTTTTTGGAAATACACTCATTTTGTAATTCTCTGCTTTTTCATGAAAGTATAATTTAGAATCAAACAAATCCAACTCAACTAAAATTAAAACACCATGAAAAATATAATCACATTTATTATCATAATATTGTTTACACTTTCTTTCACATCATGCAAGAAAAATATTGTTTACACTATTGGTCAAGAGCATGCTGGAGGTGTTATAGCATTCTTAGATAATACAGGTCAGCATGGACTTGTTATATCTAAAAAAGATATTGCTTATGCGAGAGATGGATCAAGTGGGGTTAATTGGAGCGATGCAAATAATCGATGCAACAACTATAATTCAGATGAAGGTGGATGGAGACTCCCAACACAGGATGAATTACTTAAAATATATGAAAGTAAAGATTTGTTTAACTTCTATGAATTGTCAAATGGCTCATGGGGTGTACGCAGATTTTATTGGAGTTCAACAATAAATGAAGATGGCCAGGCTTGGCAATTATGCTTTGGAGAAACTCTAATTTCAAAATTTCAATGTTCAAATTGCAAAAACAGTAGAGGTTTTACTAGAGCAGTAAAATCCTTCTAAAAAGTTGAAAGTTTTTGTATCTTATATTTTAAAAAAATTCATAGAATGAAGTATCTAATAACTCTTATTACAGTATTTAGTTTTTTGATTGTTAATGGTCAAAACTGGAATCAGCTTGGTTTGGATATTGATGGAGAGGCACTTGGTGACGAATCTGGAGATAGTAGTACAGTATCCATGAATGCTGCAGGAGATAGAGTAGCTATTGGTGCATATAATAATGATGGAAATGGAAATAATGCTGGTCATGTTAGGGTATATGAATGGTCCGGAACTGATTGGGTACAGCTAGGTCTAGATATAGATGGTGAGGCAGCTGAGGATAATTCTGGCTCAGTATCTATGAATGCTACTGGAGATAGATTAGCAATAGGAGCTAACCGAAATGATGGAAATGGAAATAATGCTGGTCATGTACGAGTTTTTGAATGGTCTGGAGTTGCATGGGTGCAACTAGGACTTGATATTGATGGTGAAGCAGCTTGGGAAGGTTCGGGTAGGTCAGTATCTATGAATGCTACTGGAAATAGAGTGACTATTAGTGCAGGTGATCTTGTACGAGTATTTGAATGGTCTGGAACAGCTTGGGTAAAGTTAGGTGATATTACTAGTTCATCTCAAGTTTACAACGGATTTGGTGAATCAGTATCTATGAATAGCAGCGGAAATAGAGTGGCTATTGGGGCACCTCGTGATAATTCTAATGCTTTCTTAGCGGGTAATGTAAGTATTTATGAATATACGGGCACATCATGGGTGCAATTAGGACTAGATATTAATGGTGAGGCGGCTTATGACCATTTTGGCACTTCAGTATCTATGAATGGCAACGGAAATATAGTGGCTATTGGGGCAACTCATAATAATTATTGGAATGGACATGTAAGGGTTTATGAATGGTCTGGAACTGCGTGGGTACAGTTAGGTCTTGATATTGATGGTGAGTTCATTAGCGGGGGAATTCCCGGTAAGTTTGGTTGGACAGTATCCTTGAATACTGCTGGAGATAGAGTAGCTATAGGGGCAAAGCAGAATAGTGGTAATGGATTGAGCTCAGGACATGTTAGGATTTATGAATGGTCAGGTACTTCTTGGGTGCAATTGGGTCTTGATATTGATGGTGAGGCGGCTTATGACCATTCTGGTATAGCATCTATAAATGCTGCAGGAAATAGAGTGGCTATTGGGGCCCATGGAAATGATGGAAGTGGGAATTGGGCTGGTCATGTGCGAGTTTATGAATTTATTTCGACAAATAACATTCAAATAGAAAATGAATTTAATACTATAAAAACTTATCCCAATCCATTCTCAACTTCAACAACAATAAACCTTCCCTCAGAGCCTCATATAATGACTATCTACGACATTTTAGGCAATAAGGTCAGAGAGGAGCAAGTAAATGGAACAACCATAATTGAAAGGAGAGATTTAACCAAAGGTTTGTATTTGATTGAAGTGAAGTCTGAAAATCAAAATTACTCTGGCAAGATAGTTGTTGATTAACTCCCTCAAATACTCCTCAATGTTATTCCTGATATTGTTACAAAACAATAAATGAAACAACATGAAAAATTTAATCAATTAAATGAATCCGATAGAAAAAATACAATTTGAAAAAGAATATAAATCAAGTCCAAAAGCTTGGACGGATATACATGCTGGAGGGCTCTTTTTTTGTGTTCCCTACGAAGAAATAGTCAAGTTTCATAAAGGTGGGAAAGTTGAAATAACAAAAAGAGTAATTGAAAATTTCAGACCTTGTTGGGGACAACGTCAAATAGATAAAATAAATAACTTTAAATTAATTGGAACTTATAAACTTTCTGGCAGGGAATATGTCGAATGTACCTTTGAAGGCTTAAGTATGATTGGATTACCACTTGAAATAAACTATAATATCATAGCTTTCCATTGTTCGGGTTTTAAGGATTCTCAATATGGAACTACTTATAAATTATCGAATTAAAAATGAAGTTTCTTAGTATAATAGTCGCCATATTACTAACAACCTTGATTGCCTGCGGACAAATAACCAAGCCTACAACCCATAAGTCAAAAATCGACCTGAATGATGTAGACTACATTGAAATACGTCTGCAACTTTATGATACAATAACTGTTCGTATGACAGACTTATTAAACAAGGAATTTGTAACAAAATGGAACAATTCAAAATCTGAAGGACTTTGTAAGTACAGGCCCAAATTATGGCTAGATGTAAACTTAACAAATGGAACTTACTCGAACTTTTAGTGCAAACGGGGATAATATAAAGGAAGACAATGATTATTGCTTTAGTTTAGGCGATAAAGACTTTATTGAGCATCTATGGAATGAGAGCAAAAAAGAATAAAAATACGGAAGCACAACAAGCTGCAAACAGTAACCCAATAAATAGCATATTAATGCCATTTACTCGTAACGCTATAGAACAATAAATCAGACATCATCAAACAATCTACCAACGGATAGTTGCACTTAAAGGGATGCCATTTAGCATCCCTTTTTTTATACCTACATGCCTGGCGATACAGAATCTGATTAAACTCGCTCCCCCATCTAGTAAATTAGCAGTTTTTGATTTACGAGTAACGCTCAAGAAACGTAATTAAAACAGGCCTTTTGACACACTTTTAGCTGTGGACATCTTTGTACGATTTTGAAATTAAATCATTTAAAATCAAGTAATCCACATTATTAATGAATAAAATTTGAATAAATATTACTTGTTTTTTTTGAACCTTAAAATTCATTTTCAATCATGTGATCTGATTATTATTTGAATAAATATTTAATGTTTTTTTTGGAAATACACTCATTTTGTAATTATCCAGTTTTTCAAAAAAGCATAATTTAGTCTCAACCTAAATCAAAGCTTTATGAAAAACATAATATCTCTTTTATTAGCACTAATTATATCAGTGAATTATTTAAATGCTCAATATGTAACTATTCCAGATTTAAATTTTGTCAACTATTTAAATCAGTATTACCCAAACTGCATGAATGGCAATCAGATGGACACCACTTGCTCAAATATTACAAATCAATATTTGGTTGTCGTCGCAGGCAGAGGAATCACAGATTTATATGGATTGCAATTTTTTGACAGTTTAAAGTCTTTAGTGGCTTTTGACAACAACATTACAAATTTAGATCATTTACCAGATAATATAGAGTATCTCAATTTACGCGAAAATCCTATTGGTCAAATAAGCACACTTCCTAATTCATTAACAGAAATTGAATTTTCAAATTGCACCTTTGACTCTATTAATCTACCGTCAAGTTTAAAAAGGTTTTTTTATATGGGGGACAGTCTAATTTACATTGATAGCTTTCCACCAAATCTTGAAAGGCTTAATTTACAACATAGTTCAATCAGTGCAATCCCAACTCTTCCAACTGGATTAAAGTGGCTAACATTAATAAGTAATACCTCATTAAATAGTATAACGAATCTTCCAACTAGTTTAGAGCAAATAACTATAACCCAAAATGGAATAAACCTGCATAATTTAGACTTTACGCCATTAAGCAACTTAGATTTTTTGAATATATCAATAAATAATTTAGATAGCATACCTGCTCTTTTACCTTCGCATAGATTTGATTTAGATATAAGTCATAATGAGATCACTGATTGGTCAAATATGCCTTCTGAACTCATGTTCTTAGATATAAGAGGCTGTAAAATTGATAGTTTTAACAAAATACCTTCCTTCGTTTATTTAAATCGCTTGTATTGT
>MDTD01144476.1_pt1 | contig 12446 bp, 15 predicted proteins | sample 811221 | NCBI WGS metagenome assembly MDTD01 (sample SAMN05326646, study PRJNA326480) | marine metagenome | isolation source: seawater | place: Pacific Ocean: South West | collected 2011 | reverse complement strand
GGGATTAATTGGAATAATTATAGCCTCATTAGTAAATATTTTTTTAAAGTCTTCAATGATGTATTTTGTAATATCGATTTTAGGTGTTTTAATTTTCGTTGGTCTAACTGCTTACGATACCCAAAAAATAAAAAATATGTATGTTTCATCTGATAGCGGAGAAATAATGGGTAAAAAAGCTGTTATGGGCGCGTTAACATTATATCTAGATTTTATAAATTTATTTATAATGCTGTTGAGATTATTTGGTCAAAGAAGATAAATCTAAAGTTTCTTCCAGTTAATATTTTTAATCAATTCTTTTAAAAGATATGAATTTTTTATAATTCTTCCCTTGGTATCCGTTATAGAATATTTAAGATTTTTATTAACTGGCTTGAAAGTTTTACAAATATTATAGACTGCGTTTTCTGATGAATTTTTAAAGACGCTAAAAGCAACCTGTTTGCTGGATATTTTTAGTCCATAATCTTTCCACGAGCCATTTGAAACCATCTTGGCATATAAATCTAAAATAATTTTAAGTTCTTCTTTTTCAAAAAAATATTCTTGTTTTTTATTTGATTGAGGATTGTTTACTACTAATTTTAGATAATTACTCATTTGTTTTGTATTTATTAATTAATTTAATCTGGGAAGCAGTAAAAATAAATGTAATAGGTAGTAGCCCCCAAACTTTAAAATTTACCCAAAACTCCTCAGATTGAGTACGCCATACAATTTCATTTAACAATGCTAATGAAAAGAAAAAATACATCCATCTAACATTTAAAATTTTCCAACCCTCTTCATTTAAATTTAAAGCATTACCAAGTATTTTTTTAAGTATAGGTTCATTTGTAAAATATTTACTAAACAAAAGGGCTAAGCCAAAGAGAATATTTATTATTGTTGGTTTAATGTAAATAAAAACTGGATTATTAAAGTATACAGTTAATCCTCCGAAAAATGTTATAAAAAAACCACCCAACAAAGGAACCATTGGAACTCTTTTTTCAATAAACCAAACTAAAATAACAGCAAGTATCGTTGCTATTATAAATGGAATCAATGCAACCTTGATATCTTTGCCACTACTATAATATATGTATAAAAATAGTGCTAAAGGCCCAAAGTCTGTGACAAATTTTACAAAAGATTTATTCACTGTGTATTTATTAACAGATTAACAAATCATTAATATCTTTTCTATTGATTTTTTTTTTCAAATACCCATACTAAGCATGTGCCAATTCAAAAAGCTAAATTTTCAATAGGTGATATAGTAAAGCATAGACACTTTGACTTCAGAGGCGTCATTTACGATGTAGATTTTGAATTTAATAATTCAGAGGAATGGTATCAGTCCATTCCAAAGAACGTTAGGCCTAGAAAGGACCAGCCTTTCTATCATTTGTTAGCAGAGAACGAGGAAATAACATATGAGGCTTACGTGTCTGAGCAAAATTTACTACCAGATGACTCAGGAGAACCAATTCAACACCCACTATTAAATGAGATTTTTAGTGGAAAAAAGGGATCTAGCTATTTTAAACCATCAAACTAAAATATTGGTCAATATTTAAACACATTTAATCCCAAACAAAGACAAAAATTAGTTTTACAATGAATAATACTTTGATCAGGAGCTCAAACATTCCCTATTTATCTCCCTCAGAGCTCTTGATCAAAGTGATTAAAAATAATATTCCATTAAAATATTTTATAAAAAATAATGTTTAAATTTTTTAATCCTTATAGAATTTTTAAAATAAATTCGATTTTACAAAAGATTGTTTTCTTTTGTTTTATAACAGTTCTAACAGTTGGTTTAGTTGAAGCATTATTTTTATCCCCAGAAGATTATTTGCAAAAAGACTCAGTTAGAATTATGTATGTTCATGTTCCAGCAGCCTGGATCTCTTTAGGAATATTTTGTTTGATTGCATTAATATCTGTTTCAGTATTTTTATTTAAGAATAAAAATTTAATTTTAATTTCAAAAAGCTTTGCACCGTCAGGAATTTTATTTACCTTAATTGCTTTAGTAACAGGATCTATTTGGGGAAAGCCAACCTGGGGGACTTGGTGGGCATGGGATGCCAGAATTACATCGATGTTAATATTATTCATTCTTTATGCACTCTATATTTTATCTTTCAGAACTTTTAAAGATCCAGATAAGTCAAATACAATATCTTCGATAATTGCAATATTTGGAGCAATAAATATACCTATAATTAAATTTTCTGTAGATTGGTGGAACACACTACATCAGCCTGCATCAATTAGTTTAACTGAGAAATCGGCAATACATTCGTCTATGTTAATACCGCTTATAATAATGACTGCGGCATTTGCCCTATTTTCAGTTTTGATTTTTTTAATGAAATATAATACAGAACTGATAAAGATTAAAAACAAAGGTTTAAAAAGATTATGATATCAGATCTAATTTTAATGAATGGTTATGGAATTTATGTTTGGTCTGCTTTTTCATTCACATTAATAAGTTTTTTAAGTTTATATTTCATAATAAATTTACAGTTAAAAAAAGAGCAAAAAAGATTTGAAGAAAATTTCTCAACATTATCAGAAAAGCAATATAGTGTTGCTATCAGTCAAGATATTCATAAAGAAATTTTGAAACATTCTGGCTCAAAAATTTAACTTTAATATTTCATGTATGGTAAAAAAGTTAAGTTAAGGTTCTTATTTCTTTCATTAATACTAATTGTATTAATACTAACTACTTATTTGGTTTTAAAGTCTTTAGAGGATAATGTTGTTTATTTCATCTCACCATCAGATATTAAAGAATTAGGGGAAATTAATTATAATAAAAAATATAGAGTTGGTGGTATGGTAAAGAAAAATTCTGTTTCTATGAGCACAGATCAGGTTAATTTTGTGATTACTGACTTCAATAACGAAATTAAAGTAAAATTTTCTGGAGTAATTCCAAATCTTTTCGCTGAAGACAAAGGAGTTGTGGCTGAAGGATTTCTTCAGGATAGAAATTTTTTAAATGCATTAAAGATTTTAGCTAAACATGACGAAAACTATATGCCTCCTGAAGTGAAAGAGGCGTTAGAGGGAAAATAAAGTGTTAAATTTAATCGGAAATTATTCCTTAATTTTAGCTCTGATAACTTCATTTATAATTCTAATTCTAACTTTTAAAATTTTTAAATCAAAATCAATTTTGAATTTAAGTATTTTTGCAACTATTTCAGTACAATTTTTTTTAATTTGTGTAAGTTTTATAACTTTGTTATTAGCTTTTATAAATTCAGATTTCAGCAATTTAGCTGTATACAACAACTCTCATACCGCTAAGCCTTTATTCTACAAAATATCAGGAACTTGGGGGAATCATGAAGGCAGTTTGTTGCTTTGGTTATTTGTTTTAAGTTTATTTATTGTAATTTTCTTTTTTAAATCAAAAAAACTTTTAAACTCGTTTAGAATTTTAACAATTTTTTTTCAACAACTTATTATTTTAGGCTTTTTATTATTCATCATATTTACATCAAATCCTTTTCAACTAATTATACCAACACCAATTGAAGGATTAGGTTTAAATCCGATCTTGCAGGATCCTGCTTTAGCAATTCATCCACCTATTTTATATTTAGGCTATGTAGGTTCCTCCATAATTTTTTCTTCATCGTTAGCGGCATTAGTTTGTAACTATATAAATAAAGATTGGGCAAATGATTTAAAAAAATGGACTTTAATTTCTTGGATTTTTTTAACAATAGGTATTTTGTTAGGATCTATTTGGGCTTATTATGAGTTAGGTTGGGGTGGTTTTTGGTTTTGGGATCCCGTAGAGAATGTTTCACTGATGCCTTGGTTTTGTTTATCCGCATTGTTACATTGTACATCAGTTTTAGAAAAAAGATCAAATTTACAATCCTGGACAGTTATACTTGCGCTAAGCACTTTTATTTTAAGTATGAGTGGAACATTTTTAGTGAGATCTGGGATTTTAAATTCAGTTCACACTTTCGCAAATGATCCCGAAAGAGGAATATTTGTTTTAATTTTTTTAACTGTTCTAATTTTTATTGCTTTAATAATATATTTTAAATTTAATAACATTGAAAAATTCCCAAAATCATATCTATTAAGTAAAGAGACAGCAATTGTGATTAACAACTGGTTTATGATGTATTTCCTCGCAGTTGTTTTGATAGGCACAGTTTACCCAATTTTTTTAGAAGCAATTACAACAGAAAAAATTTCAGTTGGACCACCTTATTTTAATCAATTAATAATTCCTTTTTTAATTCCATTTTTATTTATAATGTCCATTGGCCCAAAGTTAGATTGGATAAAGAATAAAAAATTAGAGATAAAAATAATAAAAATAGTCTTATTATTTATATCAATACTAATTTCATATCTGATTGCAAAAAATTTTAATATACAGGTGTTATATTCAACACTTCTCATTTCTTCAGCGTTATATTTGTTTTTTATTTCTATAATTGATTTAAAGAATAAAAGTTTAAAAATATCTCAAAAAATTTCGCATTTGTCATTTAGTATTTTAATAATAAGTATTATTTTAAATAGTTTATTTAGCGAAGAGGTATCGGTTAATTTAAAAAAAGGTGAAGAAAAAAAGTTATCCAATTACCTCTTAAAATTTGAGAATATATCTCGAAGTCAAATTGATAATTTTACATCTTTAAAAGTGGAAATTCATGTTATCCAAAGTGATCAAAAATTGAAATTCTTTCCTGAACTAAGGTTATATAAAGTTCCTGAAACTATAACTAGTGAGGCAGATATCAAAACAAACTTATTTAGTGATAATCTTGTAGTTGTAAATTATTTGAAGAATACTGATTACTTAAATATCCGATATCAGAAAAAACCGTTTATGCTTTTTATCTGGCTTTCTGCATTTTTGCTCGCGGTAGGAGGATTTTTAGGTTTAAGGAAAAATTTTAAATGAAAGTTAAATTTTCATTCATATTTATTTTATTAATAATCATATTCACTTTAATAATTTTTTTAAAGAGTTTATTTGAAAATAAAAATTATATTCCAAAAAAAATAAATATAATAGAAAATATTTCGATCAAAGAATTTCATTCAGGTAATGATTTAAAATTAAAACAATTATTTGGTAATGAAAAATTTATTATAATTAATATTTGGGCATCTTGGTGCATACCTTGTAGACAAGAACATAAACATATAAAAAATATTTCAGAAATTGCTAATATAAAAATGATAGGTCTAAATTATAAAGATAAAAAGGATAATGCACAAAAATTTTTAGACGAACTTGGCAATCCATATGATACAATTTTGACAGATTCAAATGGTACAAAGTCGATATTTTTGGGGGCATATGGTGTTCCAGAAACATTTATAATTGGCAGGGATTTAAGTATTTTAAAAAAATATATTGGACCTATAAATTTAGAAAATGAAATTGAAATTAAAAAATTTATAAAATGACTAAAAAACTATTAAAATTGTTTTATTTTTTATTTTTCTTGAATTTATTATTTTCTTATAATGTTAATGCTCAAAATCCTCAAGTTGATGAAATTGCCAAAAATCTTAGATGTCTAATTTGCCAAGGACAATCAGTTTATGACTCTAATTCAGAATTTGCTTTAAGCTTAAAGACATTAATTTCTCAAAAATTAGCTTCGGGTAATTCTGAAGAAGACATTTACAATTTTCTTAAATCAAAATATGGTGAATGGATAGTTTACGAACCTGAAATTAATAAATATACTTTATTACTATGGTTATTACCTTTATTTTTGTTTATTTTTGGAGGTCTTTTAATTAAGAGAAAATTATTTATAAATAGAATTAAAAATGAAAAGTATGATTAAATTATTAAATATTTGTCTAATTCTAATTTTCCTAGTTATCCAAAATGTATCTAGTGATGATAAAAAAATTATTGAAAAAGATCATGAGTGGAATTTCTACTCAGGGACTTTTGATTTTAGTGATGATGGGAAAAGAGCATCTTTGTTTGGCATCCAACATCAGAATGAAAATTTAACAAGAGAAAGTTTTTTAGGTACACTATCTCCTGTGACAGGATTTATGATGACAGCCGATAATGCAACTTATGCTTATACAGGTGTTCAAGCACAATATAAAATAGGTAAAATAAATATTATTCCAAGTTTTACCCCAGGATTATACGGGGAAGGAAATGGAAAAGATCTTGGCCATATTTTAGAATTTAAAAGTGAAGTCCAACTTTCTTTGGATATCTTTTCTAACAGTGAATTAGGTTTTTCTTACAATCACATCTCAAATGCCAGCTTAGGTGATAAAAATCCTGGGGCCAATAGTTACATGTTTAATTTTCTAAAACGGTTTTAAAATAAGATTTATTTTATGAGATTAAAAGATTGTCACAATTTTAATGATTTTAGAAAACTAGCAAAGAAAAAATTACCTTCTCCAATTTTTCATTATATTGACGGGGCTGCAGATGATGAAATCACATATGGTAGGAATACTAGCGCCTTCAATGATGTAGATTTGGTGCCAAATGTTTTAAGAGGAGTAGAAGAAATAGATTTATCTACAACAATCTTTGGAAAAAAAATTGATTTACCTTTTTATTGTTCACCTACAGCTTTACAAAGACTTTTTCACTACGATGGAGAAAGAGCAGTAGGTAAGGCTGCTCAAAAATTTAATACTATGTTTGGAGTTTCGGCTCTAGCTACAGTGAGTGTTGAAGAAATATCTTCAATGATTGATACACCAAAAATGTTTCAATTCTATTTTCATAAAGATAGAGGTTTAAATGACTCTTGCTTAGAAAGAGCAAAAGCTGCTAAATTTGATGTAATGGCTTTAACAGTTGATACAATAACCGGAGGAAATCGTGAAAGAGATTTAAGAACTGGCTTTACCTCCCCACCAAAACTAACATTATCTAGCCTCTTCAGCTTTGCAACTAAACCGATGTGGGGAATAAACTATTTAACAAAGGGAAAGTTTGAACTACCTCATCTTCAAGATTATGTAAAAGAGGGCACTAGTACTAATACATCGATAGGTAATTATTTTTCTACAATGTTGGATCAATCCATGAATTGGAATGATGCTGAAAAATTGTGTTCCCAATGGGGTGGTCATTTCGCTTTGAAAGGTGTAATGAGCGTTGAAGATGCTAAAAGAGCTGTAGATATTGGCTGCACAGGGATAATGGTTTCAAATCATGGAGGTAGGCAACTTGATGGCTCCAGATCTCCATTTGATCAACTCGCAGAAATTGTTGACGCTGTTGGAGATAAATTAGATGTTATTTGTGAAGGAGGATTTCAAAGAGGAACACACATGCTTAAAGCTTTGTCGCTTGGTGCAAAGGCGTGTGCTGGTGGCAGGCTATATCTTTATGCATTAGCGGCAGCTGGACAAGCTGGTGTTGAAAGGGCTTTAGGACAATATAAATCAGAGTTAACAAGAGATATGAAGCTTATGGGATGTAAAAAAATTAAAGATCTAAACAGAAGTAACTTGAGATTTAGATCATAAATGAGTCTAAAGAATTGTTATAACTTTGAAGACTTTAGAAATTTAGCTAAAAAAAAACTCCCATCCCCAATATTTCATTACATTGATGGCGGATCAGATGACGAGGTAACTTTAAAAAGAAATACAATTGCATTTGATGAGTGTGATTTAGTTCCAAATATCCTTGCAAGTGTAGGTAAACCTGATTTATCCACAACAATATTTGGAAGAAAAATTGATATACCAATTTTTTTATCTCCAACTGCAATGCAGAGATTATACCATCCAGATGGTGATAAGGCATCTGCCAAAGCAGCAGCAAAATTTGGAACATTTTACAGCATGTCTACAATGGCAAATAATACAATTGAGGAAATAGCAAATATTTCAAGTGGTCCTAAACTTTTTCAACTTTATGTTCATAAAGATAAATCCATAACCGATGATTTAATAGAAAGATGTAAAAGAACAAACTTTGATGGAATGTGTTTGACAGTTGATACTTTAGTAGCGGGAAACAGAGAAAAAGATCATAGAACTGGGTTTACTACTCCTCCTAAATTAACTTTAAATAGTTTATTTAATTTTGCAATTAAACCTAAATGGGTATTTAATTATCTAACTAATAAAAAATTTGAACTATCTAATGTTGTTAAAAAAACTGATAAAGGTACTAACATCGCTAAATCAGTAATTGAATACATTAACGAACAGTACGATCCATCAATGAACTGGAAAGATGCAGAATATTGCGTAAAAAAATGGGAAGGTCCATTTGCTTTAAAAGGAGTAATGTCCGTTGAAGATGCTAAAAGAGCTATAGATATAGGATGTACCGCAATTATGATTTCAAACCATGGTGGTAGACAATTAGATGGTTCCAGATCCCCATTTGATCAGGTTAAAGCAATTTCTGACGCAGTTGGCGATAAATTAGAGATTATTTTAGATGGAGGTATTAGGAGAGGAACCCATGTACTTAAAGCTTTAGCAGCTGGAGCTAAGGCATGTAGTTTTGGAAAAATGTTTCTGTTCTCTTTGAGCGCAGGTGGTCAGCAAGGCGTTGAACATCTATTAAAAATAATGCATGATGAAATTTATAGAAATATGGTATTGATGGGATGTAAAAATTTAAATGAGCTTAACAATTCAAAAATAATCTATAGAAATTAAACTGGAGAAAAAAATGAAATTAGCAAAGAGTTTAGATAATTTGGGAACCGAGTCAGCCTTCGCAGTATTGGCCGAAGCAAAAAAATTAGAAGCCAAAGGTCACCCAATGATACATATGGGATTAGGTCAGCCGGATTTTAAAACACCTAAGCATGTAGTTGAAGCTGCAAAAAAAGCTTTAGATGATGGACACCATGGATATGTTATGTCTAATGGCATTCCAGAATGTAGACAAGCCGTAACGAGATGGATTAAAAAAAGATATAATACCGATGTAGATTTCGAAAGAATTTTAATTATGCCAGGTGGAAAACCTACCATGAGCTATGCCATTCAATGTTTCGGCGAACCCGGGGCTGAAATAATTCATCCTACACCTGCTTTTCCTATTTATGAGTCTATGATTAATTATACAGGATCAACTTCAGTACCGTATGATTTAACTGAAGATAAAGATTTAAAGTTTAATGCAGAAAAAATTCTTTCACTAATAACTGATAAAACAAGGTTATTAATTTTGATTAATCCAAATAATCCAACAGGAAGTTTTGTCGAAAAACCAGAAATTGACAAATTAGCAGAAGGTTTAAAAAAACACCCACATGTAACAATATTGAGCGATGAAATTTATAGCAGACAAATATTTGATGACAAAGAAATGCCTACTTTCTTTAACTATCCAGAGTTAAGAGAGAGACTAATTGTACTTGAGGGATGGAGTAAAGCGTACTCTATGACAGGATGGAGATTAGGATGGAGTTTTTGGCCGAAGGACTTAGTTCAACATGTAAATAAACTTTTGATTAACAGTGTATCTTGTGTGAATGCCGCAGCTCAATTTGCTGGTATAGCAGCCTTAGATGGTCCAGATGATTCTATACATGACATGATGAAACATTTTACGGAAAGAAGAAAAATAATTCATGAGGGTTTAAATAGTTTACCAGGTGTTGAATGTAGTTTGCCAGGCGGAGCTTTTTATGCTTTTCCAAAAGTAATAGAAACAGGTATGAATGGAGAGGAATTTTGTAAAAAAGCAATGCACGAAGCTGGGGTAGCAATAGTACCAGGAACAGCATTTGGTAAAACTTGCAAAGATTATGTTCGATTTAGTTTTGCATGTTCACAAGATAATATTACTAATGCTTTAGAAAATCTTAAAAAAATGTTGGGTTAATTGTTGTATATTTTTTAATAGAATTTTTTATAATATAAAAATATATGAATGAGCAAATCCAACTAGAACTTAAAAATCTTTTAAATAATAGATATTCAACGTCCGAATCTACCCGTGCAAATTACGCTAGAGGGGAAGATACTTACGACCCAATTTTATCTAGAGCGGTAGTATTTCCAGAAACTAACGAAGAGGTTTCAAAGATACTGAGATTGTGCAATGAACACAAAATTCCTGTAGTTCCATTTGGGACAGGCACGTCTTTAGAGGGCAATGTTGTGGGCAACGAAAAAGGTATAACTATCTGTTTAGAAAAGATGAACAAAATTTTAAGTGTTAATGTTGAAGATTTTGATTGTAGAGTTCAAGCTTGTGTTACGAGAGAACAACTAAATGAATATTTAAGAGAAGATGGAGTTTTTTTCCCAATAGATCCTGGAGCTAACGCAGCAATTGGTGGTATGGCCTCAACTTCAGCATCAGGAACAATGGCAGTAAAATACGGAACTATGAAAACTATTATTTCTGGATTAACAGTTGTTCTGCCCAACGGTGATATTATAAATACAGGTGGAAGGACAAAGAAAACATCAGCAGGTTATAATTTAACTAATCTGTTTATTGGATCAGAAGGTACATTGGGCATTATAACCGAAGTTCATTTACGATTATCTCCTATACCAGAAAGTATAATGAGTGCAGTATGTCATTTTCCTAGCTTAGAAGATGCTGTTCAAACAGCTCAGCAAGTTATTCAATATGGAATTCCAATCGCAAGAATTGAAATGCTTAATAAGGACCAGATGGGTATTAGTATTAACTATTCAAAATTGAAAGATATTGAGGCAGTACCGACATTATTTTTCGAATTTCATGGTTCAGAGTCTTCTAACAATGAAAATATTAAAATTGTAGAGGAAATATCTAAAGAAAATAAAGGTAGCTCTTTCAAATGGGCAAAAGATCTGGAGGAAAGGAATAAACTTTGGAAAGCTAGATGGGATGTATATTATTCAGTTAAAGCACTAATTAAAAATGGAAGAGTTTATTCAACAGATGTATGTGTTCCTATTTCAAAAATAACAGAGTGTGTAAACTTTGCCGAGGAACAAGCGAAAAAATTTGGAGTTAGAGCTCCTATGGTTGGCCATCTTGGAGATGGGAACTTTCATGTTATTTTACCATTTGACCCTCAAAAAAAAGAAATGTACAAAAATATTAGGGCATTTAATGATACATTAATTAAAAAAGCACTAGAATTAAATGGGACTATTACTGGAGAACATGGTGTAGGCCTGCATAAAAAAGAGTATCTATTAGAGGAGCATCCTGACAATATTCCAGTAATGAAATCAATTAAAAGAACTATAGATCCAAATAATATAATGAATCCTGGTAAAATATTTGATTTAAATTAATTATGAAAAAAATACTAATTACAAGAAAGCTATTAAAATCTTGCGAAGAAAAAGCTTCAAAAATATTTGACTCAAACTTTAATGAAAATGATGAACTATATTCTCAATCTAAAGTGATTGAAATGAGCAAAGGATGCGATGGAATTTTAACATCACTAACAGATAAAATGGATGCTGAGACAATAAATAAATTACCTGATAGTGTAAAAATATTATCAAATTTTGCAGTTGGTTTTGGAAACATTGATTTAGAGGCTGCCAAGAAAAAAGGAATAGCAGTAACTAATACCCCTGATGTGTTAACAGATGCAACTGCTGAGATTGGTATTCTATTAATTCTAGGAGCATGCAGAAGAGCTTCCGAGGGTATTGAAAGTGCCAAACAAAGTAATTGGAAATGGTCAGCAGATTATTTAATTGGAAAACAACTAACTGGGGCCAGATTAGGTATTTTAGGAATGGGAAGAATAGGTCAGAAAATTGGAAAAATTGCGAAATCCTTAGGAATGATTATTCATTACCATAATCGGTCTAAATTAAGTGACGAAAAAGAACAGGGCGCAATTTATCATGATAAGCTTAAAAACTTGCTTTCAGTTTCAGATGTTTTATCAATTTGTTGTCCAGCCTCAAAAGAAACAATTGATATGATTAATAAAGAAACAATTGAATATCTTCCAAAAGGGGCAGTTGTAACTAATGTAGCTAGAGGAGATATAGTTGATGATGAGGCTCTGATCGATGCACTAAATAGAAGAAAAGTATATGCAGTAGGTTTAGATGTTTACAAAAATGAACCTAATTTAAATCCAGGATATCTAAAACATAAAAGTGCTTTTATTCTTCCACATCTTGGAAGTGCAACAAAAGAGACAAGAACAGCTATGGCAAATCTTGCAATAGATAACATCGACGAATTTTTCAAAACTGGAAATTGTAAAAATAAAGTAAACTGAAAGCCATAATTTCAATCTGAAATTGTAAAAAAAGTCAGAAAAAGAAAATTTAACTCATGTTAATTAGTATCTTTCTAAGGACAATTTGGGTTTTTTATGCTTAAATTAATGAGTTAATTAATTAACTTCAATAAGAGAAAGAGGAGAGAAAATGGTTAAAGAAAATAAAAAGTCTTTGAAGAAAATTTCTTCAAGACGAAAGTTCTTTAAGGCAGCAGCAGC
>MDTD01072828.1_pt1 | contig 12449 bp, 15 predicted proteins | sample 811221 | NCBI WGS metagenome assembly MDTD01 (sample SAMN05326646, study PRJNA326480) | marine metagenome | isolation source: seawater | place: Pacific Ocean: South West | collected 2011 | reverse complement strand
TGGTGGTTGCCGTAGTCCAGCAGGCAATCCCCGTAATCGATTACCGCCATCGCCTCGAACAGGTCGCGGTGAAAGGGATATTGCGGATCATTGTCGAAGATCGCGGACGCGCGGCGGATCGCTTGCGGCCCGAAGCGCGCGCCCGGACGGTTGGAGACCGCCGCGTCGAAGGGAATGCCCCAGACCACCGCGTCGGCCCCCTTCACGGATTTCGTGTAGGGCCGGCGCATGAAGGAGAGCGCGCCGGCATAGGTCGGGTCGCTGGCGGCACCGGTGTGCTTGCGGGCGGTGAAGGCGTGGTCGATGGACTTGGACGGCATGAAGGGCTCCCGGATTTTTCGCAGGCGACAATGCCTCATCACGGACCGGACCGGAAGGGGCCAAGGCAGATCGCCTTCCCGTCAAAAGGAATAGAAATTGCTAATCAAGTGATTGAAGGAGCAACGAGACCTCTCTGTCCGGAATCGGGACGGAGGGCCGCCGGGCAGGATCGGGAATGGCACAGGACAGGACGGCCGCAGCCATTGTGGGACAGGCAGGGCATCCGGGCCGTTCTCCGGGAGCCGGCGCGTCCGCGCATTCCGGTCCCATGCTCGGTTCCATCCAGTATCTGCGCGCCATCGCCGCCTGGCTTGTCGTTGTGTATCACGTCACTGCTTCCGTGGCGGCGGAAACCGGAACGCCGGTCACATGGGCGCTCGGGGCGGTCGGCGTCGACATATTCTTCGTGCTCTCCGGCTTCCTGATGGCGATGATCGTGGACCGCGGCGAACCGGTCGATGGCCGTTTCCTGGTCCGGCGCTTCATCCGCATCGCCCCGCTTTATTATGCCATGACGATCGTGCTCTTCGTCACGGCGCTTGCCTGGCCCTGGCTGCTGAACACCGTCAAGGCGGACTGGCGCCATCTGCTCACCTCCCTCCTGTTCCTTCCAAGCGGCGGGATCGGCGGCGGCAACCAGCCCATCCTCATGCTGGGATGGACGCTGAACTACGAGATGACCTTTTACCTGCTCGTCTTCGCCTTTGTCCGGTGGGGAGGTGACAGGCAGTTGAACGGACTGGCCGTCTTTCTTGCCGCCACCGTCATGGCCGGCCGCTGGGTCGATGATCCGGGGATGGTGCTGCGCTTCTACACCGATCCCGTCATCCTGGAATTTGCGCTCGGCATCATCGTCTACAACGCCACCTTTCGCGGCCGCGATGGCGCGCAAAAGGGGTGGCTCTACTGGCTTGCCCTGGCCGCCGGTGTGGTCCTGCTCTGGGGGAGGGGCGGGGGAGAGCCCCAGGAATGGCGTTTCGTGGTCTGGGGCATGCCTGCCGCGCTCATCGTGGCGGGGGGGGTCCACGTCTTCACCGCGCATGTCGGCTGGCTGCGCCGGCTCGGCGACTGGTCCTATTCGACCTACCTGCTTCATGTCTACGTCATCCAGGCGCTCGTGAAGCTCGTCCTTCCGGCGGCCGGCCTGCCGGTTTCCTCGCCCTTGTGCGTCTTTCTCGCCGTCGCGCCACTGGTCGCCGCCGGAAGCCTCTTCATGTACCGCTGGCTTGAAATGCCCGTCATGGCCGGGCTTGGCCGGCGCATCGCAAGGCGGCCGGAACGGTAATCCCCCGGAAAAGAAGAAAGCCCGGCGCGATGGCCGGGCTCTCGGGAATGAAGGCAGTATCGCCTGCGCGTCAGCGCTTGGAGAACTGGAAGGACCGGCGGGCCTTTGCCTTGCCGTACTTCTTGCGCTCGACCACGCGGCTGTCGCGCGTCAGGAAGCCGCCCTTCTTCAAGACGCCGCGCAGTTCCGGCTCGTAATGGGTCAGGGCCTTGGAAATGCCGTGACGCACCGCGCCGGCCTGGCCGGACAGGCCGCCGCCCTTGACCGTGGCGACGATGTCGTACTGGCCGTCGCGGGAAGCCGCGACGATCGGCTGGCGCAGCACCATCTGCAGGACCGGACGGGCGAAGTATTCCTCGTAGGTCTTGTCGTTGACGATGATCTTGCCGGAGCCGGGCTTCACCCAGACGCGGGCAATGGCGTCCTTGCGCTTGCCGGTGGCATAGGCGCGGCCGTGGGCGTCGAGCTTCTGCACGTGAACCGGGGCGGATGCCTCCTCGGTCACCATGCCGGTGGCTTCACCCAGAGCTTCAAGCGAATTCAGATCGGCCATGGAAATCAGCCCTTCGTGTTCTTGGAGGACATGGCGGCCACGTCGAGCGTGACGGGCTGCTGTGCCTCGTGGGGGTGGGTGGTGCCGGCATAGACGCGCAGGTTCTTCATCTGGCGCCGTCCGAGCGGACCGCGCGGGATCATGCGCTCGACGGCCTTCTCGATGACGCGCTCCGGAAAGCGGCCCTCGATGATCTGGCGCGCGGTGCGCTCCTTGATGCCGCCGGGATGGCCGGTGTGCCAGTAGTACATCTTGTCGGTGTACTTCTTGCCGGTCAGCTTCACCTTCTCGGCATTGACGATGATGACGTTGTCGCCGTCATCGACATGCGGGGTGAAGGTGGCCTTGTGCTTGCCGCGCAGGCGGTTTGCGACGATGGTGGCAAGGCGGCCGAGAACGAGCCCTTCGGCGTCGATCAGGATCCACTTCTTTTCCACTTCCGCCGGCTTCTGCGAAAAGGTTTTCATCGTGGTTTCTCTCAACTGGTCCGCCTTCGGGGCCAGGGCCCCTGCCGGCGGCGATTCTTGTTGCTTGCGTTCCGGCGCCATGCGCCAAAACAAACGGCGGCCCGGACACCGGACCGCAGTTGCCGCGCTTATAAGCGAGCCACCATGAGCCGTCAAGCGCCCCTAAATCCATCGGTGACGGAATATTGCAGCAAAAACAGAGGCTTGGAAATGTGGTAATATTTTACCACATGTATCTAGCGCTTCGGGGGGATGGAATAGGTGCCCGTGGCGTGGGCCACGACATGGCCCGCCGACACCATCTCGATGTCGAAGACCATCAGGCTGCGGCCCAGTTTCAGGATGCGGCACAGCCCGTCCACCGGCCCCGCCTCGGCCTTGCGCATGAAATTGATGTTGAGATTGGTGGTCACTGCCAGCGCCTCGCGTCCGACATGGGACAGGACGCAGGCATAGCCGCCGATATCCGCCAGCGTGAAGAGCGCCGGCCCGGACACCGTGTCGCCGGGCCGCAGGTGGCGATGGTCGGCGTTCAGGCGAACCCGCGCCGTACCGGGGCCGATCTCGGTGACGACATAGGCGGCGAAGTCCTCGTTGAGCTGCGGGTAGACCTCCTTGAGGAAGGCATTGAGTTCGTCGGCGTCCATCACGGGCGCAAGGGAGTGCTTGGTCATGATCCTGCGGTCTTGTGGTTGGCTGGAAGGATGGGGAAGGGGGCGCGCAGGCCGGCTCAGCCGCCGCCGCGCGGATTGACCGGGCGGTTTTCGGTCCAGTCGAACGTGCCGAGATCGCGCTCGCGCACCGCCTGTTTCCAGCCCTGGGATTCCGCCCGGGCCTTGAAGTTCAGGCCTTCCGGCGAATGGCGCGTGATCCCGTCGAAAACGGTGGCGAACATCTGCGTCTGTTTCAGGCCCATCGCCTCGATGGCCTGGTTGACGACGAGTTTCTGCATCATCAGCTGGTTGACCGGCACCGTGGCCATGCGTTCGGCCAGCCGCTCCACCTCCGCGTCAAGATCGGCGGCCGGCACGGCCTTGAGGACGAGACCGAGGCGTTCGGCCTCCTTGCCCTTGATCCGGTCGCCGGTGAACAGCATCCGCTTGGCCCTTTCCGGCCCGAGGCGGTAGACCCACATGGCCGTCGTCGGGCAGCCCCACACGCGCACCGGCATGTAGCCGATCTCCGCGTCCTCGGCCATCACGATCATGTCGGAACACAGCGCGATGTCGGAGCCGCCGGCCACCGCGAAACCATGCACCTTGCAGACGACCGGCCGGTAGGACCGCCACAGGCTCATGAACAGTTCGGTGTTGCGCATCATGAAGGCATAGTCCTTCATGGGGTCCCAGGGCATTTCCTGGGTCACCGCATTGCCGTCCCCGGCGGCCGCTTCCGCGTAATAGGTCAGGTCGTAGCCCGCGCAAAAGGCCCGGCCGGCGCCCGAAAGCACGATCACATGCACGCCGGGGTCCGCATTGGCCTCCTCGACGCAGGCCGCCAGTTCCCGCGGCAGTTCGTCGTCGATGGCGTTCAGGACGTCCGGACGGTTGAGTGTGATCCGCCCGATCCGCCCGTCCTTTTCGTACAAGACCTTGGCCATGGTTCCTCCCTCCGGGCAACGGCGATATTGCCGCGCATTGACGTATTCGTAACACGAAAATCACGCTTTCCAAGCCGGATGACAGCCGATAGATCTTGGCGCGGGCAGGAAGGCGCGGCCGGTTTGCGGGCCGCCGGAGGGGAGAGGGAAAATGCGTTCAAGCATGATCGGGCTGGCGGCGGCATCGGCGCTGGGCTTGGCTGTTCTGTCATCGGGTTCGGTCGCCACGGCCGAGGGAACCGGCGTGACAGCGCCGGCGGCGAGCGAAACGATGGCCCAGGTGCCATTGACGCCAGGAACGGTGCTCCGTTTCCTGGAAAGCTGGGAAAACGTGGAGGCGGTGTTCACCGAACTCGACGACCAGTACGAGCCGGGCGACCCGGATGCGGTGATGGATGAACTGGCCTATCTGGTCGAAAGCGCCGATGCCGTGGCGCGGCTGGAAAGCCAGGTAAAGGCTGCAGGCTGGTCGGGCTTCGAGGACTGGTTCATGACGGCGCAGTCGATCATGCTGGCCCGCCAATGGATCATCGATCCGCCAAATTCCGATGACCTGGATGCCGCGGAGGCCGAGATTCGCGCCATGCAGGGCATTTCCGAGGATGTGCGCGCCGAATTGCTGGCCAATCTGGCGGACGCGCGCAGCCAGATCGACGGCCTGCGTCCCTCGCAGGCCAATCTCGACGCGGTCCGTCCCCATGTCGAACGGCTGGATTCGGTGCTCGGCAACCGGTAGGGTCGGACGGAAGGAAAGGGAGGAGCAAGAATGACAGCGCAGCCGAAACAGGCGGACATCCGGGCGCCCGAGCTTGTCCGCACAAGCCGGTCGGGCAAGGTGTTGACCATCGAACTGGACAATCCGCCCGCCCACTCCCTGTCCTCGGCGGCCATCGCGAAACTGCACGCGACGCTTGACGAAGCCCGTCTTGACCGCAGCGTGAATGTCATCGTGCTGGCCTCCTCCGGCAAGATCTTCTGTGCCGGCCATGACCTCAAGGAAATGAAGGCCCATCGCGCCAATGATGGCGACGGCGGGCGCCTGTTCCTGGAACGCCTGTTCCATGCCTGCTCGGCCATGATGAAGGCGATCGTGCGCCATCCCAAGCCGGTCATCGCCAAGGTGGATGGCATAGCAACCGCCGCCGGTTGCCAGCTTGTCGCCTCCTGCGACCTGGCGATCGCCTCCGACCGGTCGACCTTCTGCACGCCGGGCGTCAATCTCGGCGGTTTCTGCTCGACTCCCATGGTGGCGCTGTCGCGCAATGTCGGGCGCAAGCACGCCATGGAGATGCTGCTGACCGGTGAGATGATTGATGCGCAGACGGCGCGCGATTTCGGCCTCGTCAACCGGGTGGTGCCCGCCGATTATCTGGATCAGGTCGTGGAGAAATACGCCGCCGCCATCGCGTCCAAGTCGCCGGTTGCCATCGCCCGCGGCAAGCAGGCCTTTTACGAACAGGCCGACATGCGGCTCTCCGAAGCCTATGACCATACCAACCGGGTCATGGTCGACGGTTTCATGACGCATGATTCCGATGAGGGACTCGCCGCCTTCTTCGAAAAGCGCGAAGCGGAGTGGAAGGGGGAGTGACCCCCTGAGTCAACGCCGCTCATAATGGTATCGGCACATGGCAATTTGCAGGATCTGTGTGTCGCCTGTACCGGTGACACGGTAAACCAGACGATGCTCGCGCGTGATTCGTCGTGACCAGAAACCTTGCCATTCGCCTTTGAGAGGCTCCGGCTTGCCAATCCCGGAAAACGGGTTGCGGCGCGTGTCGCGGATGATTTCGCGCAGGCGTGCCAGCGTTCTCGGGTCGGTCTCGATCCAGTGGCAAAAATCGTCCCAGCCGAGTGGGTCGAACTGGATCCGCATGCTTTACAGGCCGAGGTCGCTGTCGCTCTTGTCAATGGCCTCGCCTGTTCGCAACCGGTCCACGGCTTCGGAAAGGCGCACGGCATTGGCCTTGCTGCCCATCAGGTGCAGCGTTTCCTTCCAGCTTTCCAGTTCCTCAAGCGGCATGACCACAAGCGGGCTTTTCCCTTGCCTGGTCACGATCAGTTCCTTGTTGTCGCGCTCGACCTGATCGAGATACTTTGCCAGATTGGCCCTGAATTCGGATTGACTGACAATGCCCATCGACCTGATCCTTGTACGATAAACCGTACAAAAAATAGCACAGAAAGGACGTGGTGCCAATGGATGGACGATTTGCTCCCCGCCTGACCATGGTCACGCTGGGCGTGGCCGATGTCGCCGCGTCCACGGCCTTCTACGAGCGCCTTGGCTTCGTGAAATCCTCGGCCTCCAATGACAGCGTCACCTTCTTTCGGCTTGAGGGAACGGTCCTCGGCCTGTTCGGCCGTGCCGATCTGGCGGCAGATGCGGGCGTGGAGAACAGCGCTCCGGGCTTCTCCGGCGTTTCAATCGCCCAGAATTTCAACAGCGAAGCGGACGTCGATGCGGCCTTCGCCCATGCGATTGCCTGCGGCGCTACGGCGACAAAGCCGCCGGAAAAGGTCTTCTGGGGCGGCTACTCCGGCTATTTCGCCGATCCCGACGGGCATTTGTGGGAACTGGCCTTCAATCCCTTCGCGCCCAATGACGAAAACGGTTTCATGCCATTGCCGGCATGAAACCGGCGCTTGACCGCCCGCGTTCCCCTGTGCAGGTGTTGCACGACGCCAGCGGAAGGACCGAGATGAATCACGACCATTATGACGACGCCTACATCGCGGGCATCCTGAACGACGTGAAGACCGTGGCCATCGTCGGCGCGTCCGCCAACGAGGTCCGGCCGTCCTTCTTCGTGCTCAAATACCTGATCGACAAGGGCTACACAGTCCAGGCCATCAATCCGGGCCATGCCGGCAAGACGATCGACCGGGCAATGACTTATGCCTCGTTGGCCGACCTGCCGGAACCGGTCGACATGATCGACATTTTCCGCGCATCGGCCGCCGTGCCCGGCATCACCGACGAGATCCTGGCACTGCCGTGGCGTCCGAAAGTGGTCTGGATGCAGTTGACCGTGCGCGATGAGGAAAGCGCCGCGCGGCTGGAAGCGGAAGGCATTCGCGTCGTCATGAACCGTTGTCCGAAGATCGAATATGCCCGGCTTGCGCGCGAGATCGGCTGGAACGGCGTCAATTCCGGCCAGATTTCCTCGCGCCGCCCGGTCCTGCGCGAAGGGTTCCAGAGCTTCGGCATCCGCAAGGGCTGACCCGGCCCATGGGTGCATTTGTCCTGGCCGTCTTTTTTCTGCTGATAACGCCTGGCCCCGGCGTGCTGTCCGCCGCCGGTGTCGGCGCCGGTTACGGCTTCCGGCCCGGCCTTGCCTATGTCGCCGGCCTGTTCAGCGGCAACATGGTCGTCGCGCTGGCGGTGATTTCCGGCATGGCTGCGGTGCTGGAACTCTACCCGGCGCTGCGCTTTGCCCTGTTTGCCGTTTCAACCGCCTATCTGCTCTACCTGGCTGCAAAGATCGCCTTTGCCGGTTCGCGCATCGCGTTCATCCATTCCGAGCGCCCGCCGGGCTTTCTCGGTGGCTTCCTGCTCCAGTTCGTCAATCCCAAGGCCTATGTGGTCAACACGGCGCTGTTCACCGGCTTTCCCTTCATGCCGGAAAGCCTGATGGCCGAGACGGCGATCAAGCTTTTCCTGCTCAATGCCTTCTGGATTCCGGTGCATCTTGTCTGGCTGTCGGCCGGTGTCTGGCTGCACCGTCTCGACCTGAAGCCCCGCACGCACCGCATCATCAACATGGGCATGGCCGCTGCCATGCTGCTGGTCGTCGCCATCGCGGCATTTGCGCGGCCATCCCTGGGCTGACATGCAGGCAAACAAAAAGCGGGGCTGTTTCAAACCCCGCTTCCGCTGCCCGGATTTTCGGTCCGGGCGCCGATCTGCGCTGACTGCCAGTACATCCGTGGTTTGCCGCAGCAGATCGTCAGACCAGTGTCGGTCCGAATGATTAACAAGATATTAACGGCCGGGCATCTTTTCAAGGGCCGGGCGCAAGAAGCAAAAAAGCGGGGCTGAACCCCGCTTCCCCGCGGCCCGTATCCGTCGGGCCGGATGCCGGGCGGCTGCCAGTTCATCCGTGGCTGGCCGCTTCCGGCGTGGCTACTGTTAAGGCCCGGACATGACAGCCGTGTGAAACCGGCGGCTTTTTCGCAACCTGCCTTTTCGGGGCATGATTTTGCCGCGCGTGCCTGTTTTGAGGAATGGCATTGCGCCAGCGCGCCACCACCGCCTGACAATCGCCTTTGACCTTGTCCGTTCTCTGTCGGATAAGGTGGCGACGCCTTTTTCACGACGCACCTTTCGGGAGGGATCATGTCTCAGCGTACACCAGGTTTCGAAACCCTTGCCGTCCATGCCGGCGCAGCCCCGGACCCGGCCACGGGCGCGCGCGCCACGCCGATCTACCAGACCACGTCCTATGTCTTCAATGACGCGGACCATGCGGCCTCGCTCTTCGGCCTCAAGGCCTTCGGCAATATCTACACCCGCATCATGAACCCCACACAGGCGGTGCTGGAAGAGCGTGTCGCCGCGCTGGAAGGCGGCACGGCGGCGCTTGCCACGGCGTCCGGCCATGCCGCGCAGCTTCTGGTCTTCCACACCATCATGCAGCCCGGCGACAACTTCGTCGCCGCGCGCCGCCTCTATGGCGGATCGATCAACCAGTTCGGCCATTCCTTCAAGAACTTCGGCTGGGAGGTCCGCTGGGCCGATGCCATGAACCCCGCCGAGGTCGAAAAGCAGATCGATGACAAGACCAAGGCCGTCTTCATCGAGAGCCTTGCCAATCCGGGCGGCACCTTCACCGATATCGCGGCCATCGCCGAAGTGGCCCACAAGCACGGCCTGCCGCTCATCGTCGACAACACCATGGCGACGCCTTATCTCGTGCGCCCGCTGGAGCACGGCGCCGACATCGTTGTCCATTCGCTGACCAAGTTCATGGGCGGCCATGGCAATTCCATGGGCGGCATCATCGTCGATGGCGGCACGTTCGACTGGTCGGCCTCCGGCAACTATCCGATGCTCTCTGGCCCGCGGCCCGAATATGGCGGCATGGTGCTGCACGAGACCTTCGGCAATTTCGCCTTCGCCATCGCTTGCCGCGTGCTCGGCCTGCGCGATTTCGGCCCCACCATCTCGCCTTTCAACGCGTTCCAGATCCTGACCGGCATCGAGACGCTGCCATTGCGCATGGATCGCCACTGCGAGAATGCGCTGAAGGTCGCCACCTGGCTGACGAAGCAGGACAAGGTGGCCTGGGTCTCCTATCCCGGCCTTGCCGACGACCCGAACCACGCGCTGCAGAAGAAGTATTCGCCCAAGGGCGCCGGCGCGGTCTTCACCTTCGGCCTGAAGGACGGATACGAGGCGGGGATCCGCTTTGTCGAGGGCCTCGACATGCTCTCGCACCTGGCCAATATCGGCGATACCCGCTCGCTGGTCATCCATCCGGCCTCCACCACGCACCGCCAGCTTTCCGAGGAGCAGCGGGCTGCCGCCGGCGCCGGCAACGACGTCATCCGCCTGTCCATCGGCATCGAGAATGCTGACGACATCATCGCCGACATCGAGCAGGCGCTCGCCAAGGCTTGATCTTCTGGCGTTTCGCGCCAGGTCGCTCGCATGGAAAGCTATCCTGCGGGCGGCATGGCCGCCGTCATCGGATCGTCGGGCGCCATGGGTGGCGCGCTTGCAGACCGCCTGGAGGCTTCCGGGCGGTTTTCGCGTGTGATGCGCCTGTCCCGCCGGTCGGATCCGGCCCTCGACATCACCGATGAGGCAACCATCGAAGCCGCCGCCGCGCACCTCAAGTCAACCGGCCTCCCGCTGCGCCTTGTCATCGATGCGACTGGCTTCCTCCATGGCGCCGGCTTCATGCCGGAAAAGTCGATCCGCCAGATCGATCCTGTGCATATGGCCCGCGCCTTCGCGATCAATGCCATCGGACCGGCGCTGCTGATGAAACATTTCCTGCCGCTGCTGGCGCGCGAGGGAAAATCCGCCTTCGCCACGCTCTCTGCCCGCGTCGGTTCCATTTCGGACAACCGCCTGGGCGGCTGGCATGCCTATCGTGCGTCGAAGGCGGCGCTGAACCAGCTCGTGCGCACCGCATCCATCGAACTGGCGCGAAAGAACCCCGGCGCCGTCTGCGTGGCGCTGCATCCGGGCACCGTGGAAAGCCCGCTCTCCGCGCCCTTCGCCAAGGCCGGACTTGACGTGCGGCCGCCGGAAGTGGCTGCTGCCGACCTGCTGGGAGTCATCGACGCCTTGACGCCGGAGCATTCCGGCGGCCTCTATGATCATCGCGGCCTGTCCATCGGCTGGTGATGGCACGGCCAGGGCCGCGCGGAGGCATTTCATGACCGAACCCTTCTTTCTGCGCGTCGCGGCGTCCGTGGACGCGGAGGTCTCGCGCCCGGACCCCGCCAGGGTGATCGCCGGCGACCCCGTTCACACGACCTGGAACCTGGAGGAGCGCGACGGTCTCTATTGCGGAATCTGGCAATCGACGCCCGGCAAATGGCGCATCGCCTATGACGAGTGGGAGTATTGCCGCATCCTGGAAGGCGTCTCGGTGATTGCCGAGGATGGCGGCGGCGCGATCCGCGTCAAGGCCGGCGACAGTTTCATCCTGCGTCCTGGCTTCAGGGGCACCTGGGAAGTGCTTGAAACGACACGCAAGGATTACGTCATAAGGTTGTAGCTGAAGCGCCGGGTTCATCGGATGCATCAAAAGGTTGAATCGACACATCATGTATATCAACCATAAGATGTAGCTCCCGGCACAACTGCCGGAAATTGCAGTGATTGGTTCGGCAGCCGTTCACACATGACCGGCCGGCCGGCAGGCCTGGGCCGCCATTGGCCGCCTCAGCGTTCAACGTCTGCATCAAGAGGTTGAATCATTTTGTGCTGATAAAAAACCTTAAGTTGAATATTGCGCCGCAATGCATTGCCAGGGTTGCGCAAGCCGGCCTTCGGTCAGCCCATCACCAGCCGGTCCAGTCCGTGGAAATGATAGGCGTCGCGGTAGCGCGCCGGTTCGGCGAGGCGCAGGTCCGGATGACGGTGGAACAGCACGGCCAGCGCTTCCTGCAATTCCAGCCGCGCAAGCGGGGCGCCGATGCAGAAATGAATGCCCGCGCCGAACGTGACGTTCTTCTGATCGTTCCGGCCGGGCCGCAACGCATCCGGCGCTTCGAATGCGGCCGGATCCCTGTTGGCGGCGCCCAGCAGCAGGCCCACTTGCTGGCCGGGCTGAAGCGTCACCGGACCGATGTCCACGGGCTCATAGGCATGGCGCGTGAACATGTGCAGCGGCGCATCGAAGCGCAGGCATTCCTCCACGGTTTCGGCCGCCTGCGCGCCTGTTGCGAAGAACCGCCGCGGATCGCCGCCCTGTGCAAGGATCGTGCGGATTGCATTGCCCATCTGGTGAACCGTTGCCTCATGGCCGGCATTGAGCAGCAGGATCACCGAGGTGACGAGTTCGTCCTCCGACAGCTTGTTGCCATGGTCGCGGGCCGCCATGAGAACGGAAATCAGGTCATCGCCTTCCCCTGCACGCCGCCCGGCAATGAGACCGCGCAAGTAGGCAGAGAATTCCACAGCCGCCGCATTGGCGCTGTCCTCGTCCGCGCGCGTGCGGCCATGCATGTACATCGCCACCATGCGGTGCGACCAGGAAACCAGTTGCGGCCCCATCGCGCGCGGCACGCCCAGCATGTCGGCAATGACGGCCACCGGAACCGGCGTTGCGAAATGCTCGATGATGTCGTCACCCGGTTGCAGCCCGTCGGCGAGTTCCGCGGCCAGCGCACGGATGGCGGGGCGAAGCCGCTCGACCTGCCGGGACACGAACGCCTTGTTGACCAGCGCGCGCAGACGCGTATGCACCGGCGGTTCGCGCTCGAGCAGTGAATGACGCTCGACCGCGTCGAAGGCGGCCAGATGCGCCCGTTCCGGGCCGCAGGCCATGGGCGGGCCCCAGCGGTTTTCCCGTCCGAGCCGCCGGTCGCGCAGCAGGGCGTTGACCTGCGCATGGCCGGCCACGCACCACAGCCCGTAGTCTTCCCAGAAGAAGACGGGCGCATGGCGATGCAGGTGGCGATAGGCCGCATAAGGGTCCTGTACGAAGACATCGTCGTGCGGATCGAGATGCAAGCAATGGCCATCAAGCCGGAAGGAGGGGG
>MDTD01069582.1_pt1 | contig 12449 bp, 10 predicted proteins | sample 811221 | NCBI WGS metagenome assembly MDTD01 (sample SAMN05326646, study PRJNA326480) | marine metagenome | isolation source: seawater | place: Pacific Ocean: South West | collected 2011 | reverse complement strand
GTGTCAGGTTTTTCATTTGGATCTTTAATTTGTATGCAATTAATAATGAGAAGACCTGAAGTAAATAATTTTATTGCTGTTTCTCCTCAACCAAATGTTTACGATTTTTCTTTTTTAGCTCCTTGTCCTACCTCTGGACAAGTTATTTACAGTGAAAATGATGAGTTAGTAACTAAAGAGAGTATTGATGAATTGGATAGTAGAATAAAAAGTCAAAAAGGTGTTGAAGTTATATTTTCAAAAATTAAAAATTCAAATCATTTTTTTAAAGACAAAGAAAAAGAATTAACTTCAGAAATTGAAAAATATCTAAAAGAAAAAACTGCTCTTATTTAATTTTTAATCAATTTCCCACCAGTACAGGGTTTGATGCATCCAGTAGTGTTTGGAAAAGAGATAGGAAGTTTTAATACTGACCTAATAGCTAAAAATGCAAACGCCTGTGACTCAATAAAATCTCCATTAATTTCGTAGTCATCTATGAACCTCAATTCTAAATTTGTTGATAATCTTTTTTTAATTTCTGTTAATAAAAATTTATTTTTTCTACCACCTCCGCATATAAATATATTTTTGAATTTTTCATCATGCATAGATAAAGAAATGGAGATTTCTTCAGATATTATATTAGCAGTGAAAACTGTTAGTGTTGCTGCGCCTTCTGCAAGAGACAAACCTCTAGCAAAAGAAATATCAAAATCATTCGTGTCGAATGATTTTTTTTCTTTATTATTTCTATTTAGATATAAATCTTGAGCTTGTTCAAGAATTATCTCATTTATTTTTCCACTTGAAGCTATCAAGCCATCTTTATCAAATTTATTTTTTGAATTTTTTCTTATCCAGCTATCAATCAAACAATTTCCTGGTCCTATATCTTTACTAAACAATTCGTTTGAGCCTATTTTTTTTTTTACAATACTTATGTTAGCTATGCCTCCAATATTGAGAAAACATGTAGGAAGTAATATGTTTTTTTGAGATGCTATTAATTGATGAAATATTGGTGTCAAAGGTGCGCCCTCACCATTATTTAATAAATCATTTTCTCTAAAATTATATATGATATTTTTTTTTGATAGTTGATTTAATAATTTTGCGTCACCTAGTTGCTTTGAGATCCTCTCTTTAGAATTATGGTAAATTGTTTGTCCGTGAAAACCCACTAATACATCATCCTTATTAAATTCCAATTCCTTAATAATTTTCGCATGAAAAATAGTAATTTTCCTTTCTAAATTCGATATTTCTTTTGAGAGCTTATTTAAATCACTTGAATTATTAATTTTTTCTTTAATTGAATGTATCTCTTTAAAAATGGCAGAATCATATTCAAAATATTTATCTTGTAAAACATCAAAATTATCAATTCCATTGGAATTAATGATTGATGCATCTACCCCATCTCCTGAGGTTCCGCTCATTAATCCAATTGAAGTATAATTTTTTTGCATATTTTTTTATTTATTTATAACAATTTTTGTATAATAGTGTTTTAACTAATTTTGCTATGAAAAATAAGTTTTTATTAGAGATGAAATCTCGTGGTTATCTTAACCAATGTACAGATATAGATAAACTAGACCAAAATTGTAACAAAAGTACTATTACTGGATACATTGGATTCGATTGTACTGCAAGCAGCTTACATGTGGGGAGTCTATTACAAATAATGATCTTAAAATTAATGCAAAAACATGGTCACCGACCGATTATTTTGTTAGGGGGTGGAACAACTCTTATAGGAGATCCTTCAGGGAAAGACACGACTAGAAAAATATTAAATCAAAAAGAAATCAAAAGTAATATTAAGAGTATAAAAAAAGTATTTAATAAAATACTAGATACAAAAAAAAAGGCGACAAAACCTATTTTTGTTGATAACTCTCAATGGTTAACCAAGTTAAATTATATTCGGTTCTTAAGAGACATCGGAAGTCATTTTACAATCAATAAAATGTTAACTTACGACAGCGTAAAATTAAGATTAGAAAGAGAACAATCGCTAAGCTATATGGAGTTTAATTATATGATTTTGCAATCATATGATTTTTATCAATTGTTCAAAACTAAAAATTGTATTTTACAAATAGGTGGCTCTGATCAATGGGGAAATATTGTTAATGGAGTAGATTTAATAAGAAGAATATTGCAAAAAGATTCCTTTGGTATTACTTCTCCTTTAATTACATTAGCCTCTGGTGCTAAAATGGGAAAAACAGAAAAAGGTGCAATTTGGTTGAATGAAGATTTACTTTCATCATATGATTATTGGCAGTTTTGGCGAAACACTGATGATCGTGATGTAAAAAGGTTTTTATATTTTTTTACAGAAATTGAGGAAAAAGAAATAGAAAATTTGTGTAAAGATGAAAATAACATTAATAATCTTAAAATAAAACTAGCTAATGAAGCTACAAAAATTCTTCACGGTGCGTCGGCCTCTAAAAAGGCAGAGCTAACAGCAAAAGAAACTTTTGATAGTGGTGGTTCAGGATCTGAGCTTCCTGAAATAAAAATTAAATCTATTGAAATAAACAACGGTATAAATTTTTTAGATTTTTTATCAAAAAATAAAATAACATCTTCTAAAAGTGAAGCTAGAAGAACTATAGCTAATAAAGGATTAAGGATAGATAATGTTATTGTAGAAGATGAAAATAAAGTACTTTACAAAAATGATTTTAAAAAAAATATGCTTAAAGTTTCTTTTGGAAAAAAGAAACACTATTTAGTAAAAATTATTTAGTTTTTTTATTTTTATCTATAATTTTTTGTATGAACCTTGGAGTTATAGTTCTAATTGGGTTTATGGTTGTTTTTATTTTTCCCGGTGGACCTTTCATTTTAAAACTAATGCCAAAGAGTCCTTCACCGATTTCTTTTGGTATAATAATTTCACCTAAGACAGGTATCTTAGAGATCATTATATTTAAAGTTTTTGCTGGTATCAAAGTTCCTTTAAAGCTGGTAATTTTTGAATCTTGATATCCTTCCATTAAAACTGAAATACTTGGGCCAAGAGCTAGAATTTCATTTAATTTTATAAGATCTTTATTTTTTTCAATATTAATTTCTAAAACATCAAATGTTAATCCTTCTCCTTGTGCTAAATCAGCTAAACCCTTTAAGTCAGCAATTGAAAGAAGTTTTATTATTCCTGGTGCATTAATAACTTTAAAATTTTCTATTTTTAGTTTTGACGTGGAGGAACTCTCATCAATTATAGATGTGTATAAAAGATTACCACCTGTAAGACCCTCAAAAAAATTAAATTCTGTAAGCAAGGGTTTTGTCAAATCTGAATAAATTTCTAAATATTTTTTTTCACTTTTCTTATCCTTTTTCATTGTAACGTCTAAAAAATTATTGTTACCAAAGTCTCCTTTAGATGAAATTTTGGAAAATTTTCCATTTTCAATTTTTCCAATAAGTTTAAAATCTTTTAAATTTTCAGATAAAGGTAAAATTATGTTGGTAAAATCTATCTCTATTTCTTTGTTAAATGAGGAGAGATCAATTTTTTTTTTATTTTGATTTAAAATTTTTGGCAAATTACTTGCATCAAATTTTTTTCCATTTATTTTGATTTTTTTTTCAAAAATTATTGAAAAGTCATTGTTTTTCATCCCGTCTTTATTGGTTAAAACTGAAATTTTTTTAGCTGATAAAAATCTTTTATTATTAATACTTATACCTTCCGCTAAAATAGAATTTTTATTTTCGGTAAAACTTATTTTATTAAAAACGTAATTATTTTTTTTTTTATCTAAGTTAATAGTAAACTGAGAATTAATATTTTTTGATTTTTTATAATTTATAACATCTAGTTCAACTTTATCAGTATAATTAAAAACAAGATCTAGATTAATAAGATTTTTAATAAAATTACTTCTTAGGCTAAATGATAAAGGGTTAACCTTATTAATTGAATATTTGCCTGATATATTTGAAATTGTTTTTTTTAAATTTGAGTTAATATCAAATTTCAGATCAACAAATGATAAATTATTAACTTTTTCTATCAAAAAATTATTTTTAATTGGATTATCAAATTTAAATTGTGCTTTTGATATGTTGCCTTTACCGCTATAATTAAATTTTTTAACTTTAAGGGTATTATCTAAAGATAATTTAATCATATTATTTAAATCTGCTTCTATTTTTACCAAATTTTCTCCTAATTGAAATTGATCAACCAGCTTCTTAAATTTTTTATTTTTACCATCGGATTTAATTAAAGTTTTAAAATTAGTATCCAAGAAGATTTCTTTAGAAAGATTTATTTTTAAATCACCATCTAAAATTTTTAATATGTCAGTAGAGCTAGAAATATTTTTAAGCAGTATATCAAACTTATCAGCAAAAAAAGTAAAGCGTGTATTTTCTAAGTAAATTTTATTTAATATTTCAAATTTTAAATTAGAAACAGAGCCACGAGTTATAAAATTTTCTATTGAATTATTACTATCCAAATATATTTCTAATTCTGTATTCAATTCTATTTGTTTCAACTTGTTATTTATAAAACTCGTAAAATTTGATGGTTTAAGATAAGAAGATATTTTTTTAATTTCATTTTGATTTAGTTGATAAAAATTTGACGTAATTTTTTTTATTTTTGGCTCAGTTTTAATTAAAGATAGAAAGTCTATGTAAACTTTAATTTTTTTTACAGGAATTGTTACATCACGATAATTTACCTCCGTGTCTCTAGTTTCTAAAAATAAACTTACTTCTTTAACATCAAGTTTGAATTTAATTTTGTTGATATTAAAATTTACATTTTTATTTGTGTCGCTTATTTTTTTTGAGATAAGATTGTTAAATTTATCTGTTTCAATTCCAATAGTCGATAAAATTACTGTAATAGTAATTAATATTAATACTGATAATAAAACCAACTTAGAAAATAATTTTTTCATTATCGATTTTTAATACCTTCCTCAATAAACTGATCAATATTACCATCTAAAATCTCAAATGGATTAGAACTTTCAATCTTATTTCTTAAATCTTTAACTAGCTGATATGGTTGTAAAACATAGGATCTAATTTGATGACCCCAGCCAATATCAGTTTTAGAATTTAATTCTTTTTGATTTTCTTCCTCTCTTTTTTGCATCTCATGTTCGTAAAGTCTTGCTCTAAGCATTTTATAACAAGTCTCTTTGTTTTTATGTTGAGATCTCTCATTTTGACACTGTACTACTATTTTTGTAGGCAAATGAGTGATCCTTACAGCGCTATCTGTTGTATTAACATGCTGTCCACCTGCTCCACTCGATCTATAAGTGTCAATTCTTAAATCTTTTTCGTCAATCTTAATGTCAATGTCATCTTCAACTGCCGGGTATACCCATACACTTGCAAAACTAGTGTGTCTTCTTGCACCACTATCGAATGGGGATATTCTAACTAGCCTATGGACTCCTGACTCAGCTCTCATTAAACCGTATAAATAATCTCCATTTACTTTAATTGTTGAAGATTTAATTCCAGCTTCTTCGCCTTTGTGCTCACTAATTATTTCATATCTAAATTTTTTTTTTTCGAACCATTTCATATACATTCTGCGCAACATATCAGCCCAATCTTGACTCTCTGTTCCTCCTGCGCCAGCGTGTATTTCTAGATAAATATCATAATCATCATTTTCTCCTGATAAAAAACAATTAATCTCAATTTTTTTAGATTCTTCATAAATTTTATCAATCCTTATATTGCAATCTTGAATTATTTCTTCATCATTTTCTTGGTTAGCAAGATGATATAGATCCTTAATATTATTGATTTCAGTAATGAATTTATTATATGAATTTAAAATATTTTCAAAAAATTTTTTCTGTTTTACTGTTTTTTTAGCTAGGTCTTTATTTTTCCAAAAGTTTTCTTTGAGAATAGTTTTTTCTAAATCTTTTAATTTATTTTTGATATCTTTTTTATCAAAGATACCCCCTAACATTTTTAAGAGTTTTTTCAGCTAGTTTTAATTTATTTTCGAAATTTTCCATTAATAAAATTGTCTAAATTTCACCAATTTATCATGTCCTTCAATTAAAATTAAATTATTATTATCTATGTTGTTAATATCTTTAATCTTCAAAGCTTCTATAATAGTATTTTTTTCACCTTCACCAGATTTCAGACCTGTATTATAATTTAAAGAAGTAAGATAAATATTTTCAGGTATATTAAAATCTTCAAAATCGTCTTTAAAAAGAGCTCTTTCTACGAATTCTTTAAATATAGGTAGCGCAGCTTTCGAGCCAGTTTCATATTTTCCAAGAGTCTTTGGATTGTCAAAACCAACATAAACGCCAATTACTAAATTTGACGAAAAACCAATAAACCATGCATCATAATTGTCATTAGTTGTACCTGTTTTTCCAGCTAAAGGGACATTCAAAGACTTTAATTTTTTTGCTGTTCCTCTCTCCACAGCGCCTCTCAAAATGGAAACCATTTGATAAGCTGTTTCTCTACTAAAAACTTTTTTATTTGTATTCTCAATTATTGGAAATTCATTTAGCTGATTGTTAAACTTATCGCATCCTAAACATTTTCTATTTTTTGATTGAAAAATTGTTTTTCCTCTTCTGTCTTGAATTCTAGATATTAAACTTGGTTCAATTTTACTTCCACCATTTACAAAAGATGCATAAGCAGATGTTAAGTTTATTAAAGTTGTTTCAGCAGCTCCTAATGAAACTGATAAGAGTTCAGGTATTTCATCATAAATATTCAAGTTTTTAGATAAATCTAAAATTTTATCTAACCCTAAAATTTTAGCAATTCTCACTGTCATTAAATTTCGAGAATACTCAATCCCTTTTCTTAATGTTGATGGGCCATAAAATTTCTTTCCGTAATTTTCAGGTTTCCAGTTTTTTAATCCAACTCCTTGACTTTCAACAAACGGGGCATCAAGCACAATTGAATTAGGAGCAAAGCCATTTTCTAATGCAGCAGCATATACAATCGGTTTAAATGCTGAGCCAGGTTGTCGTTTCGCTTGTGTAGCTCGGTTGAATTCACTAGATTTATAATTAAATCCACCAGCTAAAGCTTTTACGTCTCCAGTGTAAGGATCCAATACGACTATGCCTCCATTAACTTTGGGATATTGTTTTAATGCCCATTTACCTTTCTCTTTTTTAATTAAAATAATATCTCCAAGATTGTATCTGTCTGAAATAGTTTTGCTTGCTGATAATGTCCAACTTAAGTTTTTTTTTGAAATATAGCCACTGATATTTTCTTTATTTTTATTCAAAACATTAAATTTGATTTGAAGTTTATCTATTTCTGTAATCTCTGCAAACAGCCAATTTAACGTAGGGTCTAGTTTAAATTTATCAATTTTATTTTTCCAATTTTTATCTTTAAATTTATTTGTTATAGGCCCTCTCCACCCATGTCTTCTATCATAATCCTCTATTCCTTTTCTTAAAGATTTTATTGCTTGAATTTGGTAATTTATATTTAGAGGTGTTCTGATACTAAGGCCTTGTGAATATAATTTTTCAAAACCATAATTTTCTTTTACTGACCTTCTTACTTCCTCTGTATAAGAATTTGCTTCATTAACAATTTCAATCTTTCTTTTGTTTAAATTAATTTTAGAATTCATAAATTTATTAAGCTGTTTTTTTGAAATAAAATTATTTTCCTTTAGATTTTGAAGCACTAAATCTCTTCTAAATTTTGCGGTTTCTGGATATCTATATGGATTATATTTACTAGGTGCTTTTGGAAGGGCTGCTAATAATGCTGCCTCAGAGTATGTAAGTTCTTTGATCGGTTTATTGAAATATTCTAAACTTGCCGCAGCTATTCCATATGTTCCTTGTCCTAAATATATTTGATTAAGATATAATTCTAAAATTCTTTCTTTTGTATAAGCTCTTTCAATTCTAAAAGCTAATATTGCCTCTTTTATTTTTCTTTTTATTGATACTTCATTAGTTAAAAGAAAATTTTTAGCAACTTGTTGGGTGATAGTCGAAGCCCCTTCTAGCCTTTTATTTTGTGATATATTTTTTATATTTTTAATTAAAGCTCGTAAAATCCCTTTTGCATCAACTCCTGGGTGATTAAAAAAATTTTTATCTTCGGCCGATAAAAAAGAATTAATTACCTTTTCAGGAACTGACTCAAATGGAACAAATAATCTTTTTTCAATTGCGTACTCAGCTATAAGTTTTCCGTCATTTGAGTACACTCTGCTAGAGATTGGAGGTTGATAGTTTGAAAGTTTTTTATAGTCGGGGAGTCCAATAGAAAAATACCATAAAGTAGACAATGCAAATAGTAAAACTACTATAAAAAATACAATTATAAATTTAATTGAAAAATTAAGAAAATTAAGCATATATCTATTTTATCATTAATAAATTTGACTTTCTTTAGGCATATAAAATTTTAATTAAGTGTATTTATTCACAAATTCGTATAAAGTAGATCTATGACTAATTTAAAAATCATAAAATTCAATAAAGTAAAAGGATTTCAAAAAAAATGGAAAAAAATTTGTATATTGATGCATCGCATCCTAACCAAACACGTATTGTTCTTAAGTCTCATAATTCAATCGAAGAGTATGAATTTGAAGATAAAAATAATTTAAATTTTAAAAACAATATATATCTTGCAACAATAAGTAGAGTTGAACCGTCTTTACAGGCGGCTTTCGTAAATTTCGGAAGAGAAAGGCACGGTTTTTTGGCATTTAATGATATTCAATCTGATTATTATCAAATTCCATCTGAAGATAAAGAAAAATTAAAAATTGTAGAAGAGCAAATTAGAGAAAATTTAAAAGATAAAGGTAATGAGGCAATAATAGAAAATACACAGACTGATACAATTCAAACTGGAGCTAATAATAATGGTTCTGATGAGAGTAAAGTTAAAGAAAATAATTCTGAAGAAAATAGAGAAGATAAAAAAAAGAATTATCGTGATGAAGTAAAATCTTCATTTGGTATAAAAAGATATAGAATTCAAGAAGTAATAAAACCCGGCCAAGTTATTTTAATACAAGTTATCAAAGAAGAAAGAGGTCAGAAGGGAGCTGCACTTACTACTTTTATATCTTTAGCAGGAAAATATATTGTTTTAATGCCTAACACTGCAAAAGGTGGTGGAATTTCAAGAAAAATTTTTAATTCAAGTGATAGATATAAAATAAGAAATATACTTAATGAAATTGATATACCAAAAAGTATGGGGGTTATTGTAAGAACTGCAGGTGCTAATAAGACCAAAAATGAAATAGAGAAAGATTTTAAGAATACCCTAAAAACTTGGGAGGAGATCAAAGATAACGCTCTTAATTCTAATGCACCATCTTTAGTTTATGAAGAGGGGGATATAATTAAGAGAACATTAAGAGACACATATGATAACGAGACTAAAAATATTTATATTGAGGGAAATGAGGCCTTTCAAAAGGCAAAGAAATTTATGAAAGAATTAATGCCAAAAAATGTTAAAAATATAAAAAAATATAGAGGCAAAATTCCTCTTTTTCACGACGCTAAAATTGAAAAAGAACTAAATAATATTTACGAACCTACAGTAAAACTGAAATCTGGAGGATATTTGGTTATAAATCCAACTGAAGCTTTAGTGTCTATAGATATTAATTCTGGCCAATCGACTAAACAAATGAATGTTGAAAAAACTGCATTAAATACAAATTTAGAAGCAGCAGAGGAAATCGCACATCAAATTAAATTAAGAGACTTATCTGGTTTAATTGTAATTGATTTCATTGACATGATGAACTTTTATAATAGACGAACTGTAGAAAAAAAGATGAGAGAAAGTATTAGAAAAGATAGAGCCAGAATACAAATTGGAAAAATAAGTAATTTTGGATTACTTGAAATGACTCGTCAGAGATTACGGGAAGGCTCTATAAAATGGGAAACTCAATTATCTCTTGGATCTTTTTCGCAAAAGATAATTAAAAAGATACAACATCTTGCTTTTACCGATAAAGTAAAAATAATTTTTGCACATGTTCCAGAAAAAACAAAGTTATTTATAGAAAAAAATTTTCAAGAAGAATTGGATTATTTCCAAAAAAAATACAGCTTCAAAGTTGAAATAATGTCAGAACAAAAACTTATTATACCTGAATACAAAATTGAATTATTTAATAAATCTAAGAAGCTCATAAATATAATTGAAAATATAAATTCTGTTCCTCAATTAAAAAGATCAAATGAAAAATTCACAGAAGATAAAAAAGATAAAAAATATAAAAAAGATAAAAAAGATAAAAAAGATAAAAAAATTCTAAAAAAAAAGAAAGCGAAAATAAAACCTAGAACTCTTTGGACAAGAAGAAGAAGAAGATCAAATTAAACCTTTATTTGTAGTGCTTGCTGAAGCAAGATAATTTTTGCTCATTCTTCCGCCTAAAAAGGCATTCCTACCAGCAATTACTGCATCTCTAAACGATTTAGCCATAAGTATAGGTTTTTTTGCTTGGGCTATTGCACTATTAATTAAAACACCATCGCAACCAAGTTCCATTGCAATTGTAGCATCTGAAGCCGTCCCTATTCCTGCATCAACAATTACCGGAACTTTGGATTGTTTTATTATAAGTGAAAGGTTTACTTTATTCTGAATACCTAAACCTGAGCCTATTGGTGATGCTAAAGGCATGATTGCAGAGGCACCATTGTCTTCTAATTTTTTTGCCAATAAGGGATCATCTGTACAATAAACCATTACTTTAAATCCCTCTTTTACTAAAATCTTCGTAGATTTAATTGTTTCAATCATGTTTGGATATAAAGTTTTTTTGTCACCTAAAACTTCTAACTTTACTAATTTCCAGCCACCCATCTCTCTAGCAAGTCTCAAAGTTCTAAGAGCCTCTTCTGAATTAAAACATCCTGCCGTATTAGGTAAATAAATTATTTTTTTTGGGTTTATATAATCTGTTAAAATTGGTTTCTTTTTATCTAAAATATTAACTCTTCTCACTGCAACAGTAACCATTTCAGCTCCTGAAGCTTTAATTGCTTTAGCAGTTTCATTAAAATTTTTATATTTTCCAGTTCCGACGATTAATCTTGACTTCAAAGATTTGCCTGCAATTTTTAAGGTATCAGTTTTCAACTTAACCGCCTCCAATAAAGTGAACTATTTCCACTCTGTCTTTATTTTTTAAATATCTTTTTTTATATCTTGCTTTAGGAATAATTATACCATTATGTTCAACGGCAACTTTTTTATTAGTCAATTTATATTTTTTTATCAAATCTAGTAATGAAAATTTAGATTTAATTGATATTTTTTTTCCATTTAATTGTATTTTTGCCATAATTCAGCTAATCAGTAATATTATTAGATATTGATGAATAAAATTATAATTCTTAATGGTCCAAACCTCAACCTTTTAGGTGAAAGAGAAAAAATCCAGTATGGAAGCTTCACTTTAGAAGATATAGAAAAGAGATGTAAAGATTTTTCCAATAAAAATAATATAGCTCTAACACTTTTTCAATCAAATCTTGAAGGTGCGTTAGTTGAAAAAATTCAAAATGCAAGAAAAGAGCAACATGGCATAATAATAAACGCAGGTGGTTACACGCATACTTCTGTAGCTATTCACGATGCTCTAAAAATACTTAAAATACCGATAATTGAATTGCATATAAGTAATATTTATAATAGAGAAGAATTTAGGCACAAATCACTAATAAGTAAATTGGCAAAAGGAATTATTTGTGGCTTTGGTGCTGATGGTTACTTAATGGCATTAAGCGCAATGAATAAATTTTTGGAAAAATGAAAATTGATAAAAAGTTAATTAAAGAGCTCGTGGAAAATTTGAAAGAATTCTCACTCACTGAATTGGAATACCAAGAAGGTCAAACAAAAATAAAAGTTTCTAGAGCAACTAAAACAATAGATCAAACAAAGGGTAGTGCTGTTGTTTCTCCGACAAAGGCTGTTTTAAAATCTCAGGATGATGCAGATGGTGTAAGAGTAAAATCTCCGATTATTGGAACCGCATACTTAGCTCCTGAACCAGGGGCTAAAAAATTTGTAGAAATTGGAGATAAAATAAAAAAAGGCCAAACTGTAATGATTGTTGAAGCTATGAAAACTATGAATCATGTTCCCTCATCATCAGATGGCGAAGTTAAAAAAATTTTAGTTGAAGATGGTCAACCTGTTGAATTTGGTCAGACATTAATCCTGCTTAAGTAAAAAATGTTTAAAAAAGTTTTAATTGCAAATAGAGGAGAAATTGCGGTTAGAATAATAAGAGCTTGTAAGGAGTGGGGAATTGGAACAGTAGCTGTTCACTCTGATGTTGATTCTGATTCTATGCATGTAAGACTTGCTGATGAAAGTGTTTGCATAGGCTCTCACCAACCTCAAAATAGTTATCTAAATATTTCATCAATAATGTCAGC
>MDTD01191715.1_pt1 | contig 12450 bp, 11 predicted proteins | sample 811221 | NCBI WGS metagenome assembly MDTD01 (sample SAMN05326646, study PRJNA326480) | marine metagenome | isolation source: seawater | place: Pacific Ocean: South West | collected 2011 | reverse complement strand
TGGTGTCCAGAGCCAACGCCATCCAGATCGTTCTTTCTGCCTGGTTAAGCAAACATCATTCCAACTTGCTGGAATCCCAACGCAACGATGCCTTGGCAAACTTAATCAAACTTGATGAACAGGGATACTCAGATCGTGACAACTTTACGCATCAATTGCTTGACCTTTATCCACCATCTGATGGTGAACATTATTCCTGGGACTATTTCCTGGATCAACTGATTACAAACATGAAAGCCACTGACTCGACACGTTCGATGTTAGGCGTTCTCAAGCAGCAATATAAGTTGGCTCTTATTACCAATGGACCCAGAAAAACTCAAATGCGAAAGCTAAAGCATACAAGTCTAGATTCTGAATTTATGGTCTGCTTGTTTGGTGATGAGTTTTGTAAACCAGATTTAAGAATGTTCCAGAAAGCAGCATCTCTGCTTGATGTCAGTAATAAGGAATGCCTGGTTGTTGGCAATGATCCTTTGGCTGATATTGCAGGAGCCCGACAAGCAGGTATGCTGACATGCTGGATTTCTCACGGAAAGGAATGGCGCTGTCCGCCAACCAAACCAAGTGTTCAACCCGACATTATTCTTGAGCGTGTAGAATTATTGCACGATATATTGGAGCACATCCAATGAAGTCCATGAAGCAAATAGTTGGACACGACAATATTGCTATGATTGTCCTGGATACCTTGCGATTGGATGTAGCGAGGTCGGCAATGGATGAAGGCATGACCCCTAACTTATCTCGTCTGCTTCCAAATGGTTGGGAGCATCGGCATACTTCAGCAACATTCACCTTTCCAGCTCACCAGGCCTTTTTCGCAGGATTTTTGCCAACGAAAGTTACACCCGGTCCACATCCGAGACATTTCGCTATCAAATTTGCAGGAAGTGAGACGATCGACGATGGAACCTGTGTATTTGATACCCCGAACATTGTGGCTGGGTTAGCCAATTCAGGCTATCATACCATGTGTATTGGCGGCGTAGGCTTCTTTAATCTGGAAACGCCAATGGGCAGAATACTGCCAAGCTATTTTAAGGAGCGCCACTGGCATAAGGACCTTGGCGTAACTTGCAAGGAATCAACCAGGCACCAGGTGGAACTGATAGCGAAGCAACTTGCGGCAAACTCAGGCAAAAAGGTGTTTTTATATCTGAATATTTCTGCCCTGCATCAACCCAACTGCATGTATGTGCCTGGTGAAAAACAAGACTCTGTATTCACGCAAAAAGCAGCCCTGGCATATGTGGACCAGCAAATTCCTCCTCTTTTGGAGGCAATGCGACAACACGGTCCTTGGTTTGTCATGATCTTCTCAGATCATGGCACCTGTTATGGAGAGGATGGTTATACCGGCCACAGAGTTGCTCATTCTGTTGTCCTGAATGTCCCTTATGGGGAATTTGTGCTTTGAGCCGTTTAGATCAATTCAGGAAAAAGTTGCTTCAAACTCCATTCACGGGCTACGCTTACGCCTATCCACATAAAACCGCCTATCGCGATTTTACCAAACCAGTCTCCCTGGATTCACTCTGGGCGAAAGAAGATCTATCAAAATTATTCCTATATGTACACATTCCCTTCTGTGAGATGCGCTGCGGTTTCTGCAATCTGCTGACAACATCTACCGGCACAAATTCCCTGATTGATCAATACCTCGATCAGCTATATCGGCAGGTTAATCTCATTGGAAGCAAACTTCCAGAAGCTTCTTTTGCACAAGTTGCCATAGGCGGTGGAACTCCCACATTTCTGACCTGCCAACAACTGGAACGCTTGATGACAATGATGGACTATTTACATCAGGGAGATCAACGTGCAATTGAGGTTAGTCCCGGCACGATCACACTGGAAAAAATCAGGCTTCTTCTGGATCATAATGTGCATAGATTCAGCATGGGTATACAGAGCTTTTTCGACTGTGAAGCAAAATCTGTAGGGAGGCCGCAGAAGACAGCCATGGTTATGCAGGCTTTGGAGATATTATCATCCGCGAATGTCCCTCAATTGAACCTGGACCTGATTTACGGCATAAAAGGGCAAACGCCCGATAGTTGGCTCAAATCCCTGGAAGCAGCGCTGAAATGGCAACCGGATGAACTATATCTGTATCCGCTCTATGTCCGACCGCTTACTGGCCTTGGAATGCGAGATCGGGATTGGGATGACCAGCGTTTCATGCTGTACCAGATCGGGCGAAACTTTCTACTGAGCCATGGTTATGAACAGGTATCAATGCGACATTTCACGACATGCAAACCCGCAGAAAGACTTACTGATGAATATCAATGCCAAACAGATGGCACCATTGGTTTAGGTGTTGGCGCAAGGTCATATACAACCTCAATACACACATGTTCTGAATATGCTGTCAGCCGGAAATCAGTACGCAGCATCATTGATGCGTTTATGCAGCAGGACGTCGAATCTCTTGGTATTGCCAAGTATGGCTTCAAGCTTTCTGTAGAGGAGCAGAAGCGACGCTACCTCATAAAATCAATCCTGCACCAGAGTGGGATAAATCCCATGACTTTTGAAAATCAATTCAAGGAAGATCTCACCGATACTTTTCCTGAGCTGGATGTCCTTTCAGAATTGGGATACCTTGAAAAAAACAGCAGTGCCTGGAAACTCACTTCTGCAGGGATGGCACAAAGTGACGCAATAGGACCCGCACTGTACTCAGAAACGGTTTGTAACCTGATTGAAGGTTACGAGCTTTTATGACTCCTCTCTATATCCTGTATCGAGGGCCATTGGTTAGCTGCAATTATTCCTGCCACTACTGCCCTTTCGCTAAGCGAACCATGAATCGACAGGAACTACTTCATGATGCAGCATGCCTGAATAGATTCGTCGCATGGTTAAGTAAGCAGAAGCAAGAAATCAGTCTTCTCTTCACCCCCTGGGGTGAAAGTTTGATTCATCGACACTATCAGGAAGCCATCGCCTCTATCAGCCACCTTCCTCATGTAACGAAAGTTGCTATCCAAACCAATCTCTCCTGTACACTAAATTGGATTGAAAGATGTTGTATTTCGAAAATTGGCCTTTGGGCGACCTGGCACCCAACCGAATGCGAAGCACAATGCTTTCTTTCCAAATGTGAAATGTTACACACCAGAGGGGTTTCCTTCAGTGTGGGAATGGTGGGAAAACGGGAGCACATATCAGCAATTCAGATCATGAGGAAACAACTTCCTGAAGATGTTTACCTTTGGATAAATACCTATCGGCCTGATAGAGAGCTTTATACCAAAGAAGAACTGACCGTGATTCAGACAATTGATCCCTATTTTCATTATAATCGCTCTTACAGGACATACGGAAAACGCTGCTTCGCAGGCCATACTACTTTCACAGTAGATGGTGATGGTACCATGCGACGTTGCCATTTTGTATCAGAACCAATCGGCAATGTTTATCATCGTGATTGGCAAAAATCACTGATACATCACCTTTGCCCTGCCCAGACTTGTCATTGCCACCTGGGATATGTGAATTTAGAGGCATTAAGCCTGAAAAAGCTCTATATGGCTTCTCTTCCAGAACGAATTCCAGCAGAATGGCCGCAGACTCAGATCGAGTTTCTTAAAGAAAAATGATACTGCAGGCAAGTGGTCACCGTATGTGCTGGACAGTGATAACAGATAAAACCATCTCATATACAGGTTCATTTGGCCGTCCAATTTGTGTCCTGTTGTGTGGATGTTTTGACCTGTACGGAAAGCTGACTACATTAGGCCATGCAAGGCTGGGGCGCTTGACGTCTGAAAGGCTCAGTGTCTGGATTGTTCGGCGTCTGGCCTTTGGTTTTTGTGTCGCCAGTTCATATTTTTACAGTCACCCGAACACGAGGCAGCCCATGCGCCCGTTTCTGGCTATTGCCTGGACTACGATTCGCTCTGCAATTCGCTCACATGTTGTCCATCTTGTCCTGGTATTTCTGGCATTGACCGTGGTCGTATTGCCTCTGGTGGTCACATCTGACGGTTCAGCAAAGGGTCTGATTCAGGTCTCGCTGACGTACACCATGAGTCTGGTCGGAATTCTGCTTTCCATGATCACGGTATGGCTGGGGTGTACCACCATTGCGGATGATGTGGAGCAATATCAGGCCCACATGGTGCTGTCCAAACCTGTCCCCAGAGGGACATTTTGGGTTGGTAAACTTATCGGTATTCTGATTTTGCAGGGATCGTTATTGGTGTTGGCTGCTGCCAGTATTTATCTGTTGACCATGTGGCGCTTTAATTCATCCACCTTCAGTGATGCCGAAAAGGAAACCATACAAAATGAGGTATTGGTAGGCCGGGTACTGAAGGGGCCGGAAATGCCGGATCTTGCGAAGGAGGTCAATGCCGAGTTTCAGCGCCGCCTGGATACTGGCGCTGAAATGACCGAAGGTCTTTCTGAACGCATGATCAAGGAAACGATTCGCAACCAGATGGTACGAAATCTTTCTGAGCGCAAAGCAAATGAGATGTATACCCCCTGGGTTTTTCGTGATGTGCCAGTGTCCACAAAGGGAGAAAACGTTTATCTGCGCTTCCGTCTCTATGTGAGCAGTGCCAAAAGCAAAGAACAGCGTCCGGTTTCTGGCGAGTGGATCACTTATGTAGAAATAGACGGCCAGATTCAGCCCGCTCCACTGATTGAAAAGAGAACCTACATGGGTGGTATCTGGCACCAGTTGCCTTTGCCCAAAGGCTTTATCGAGCAGAGCAATGGTCAGATCAATCTTGGTTTTTTTAATTGGGACACCAGGTTTAATGAAGATGGAATGGCTGAACCCGGTGAATCGGTTCATTTCCAATTAACGGATGGCCCGTACCTGATGACTCCGAAAACGGGTTTCCTGGCCAATTTCTGCCGGGTCGTCATCCTGATGTTCTGTCAGATTGCTTTTCTTGGTATTATTGCCTGTGTGGCAGGAGCTTTGCTGAGTACGCCTGTTGCCGTGTTTATGTCTTTTTCATATATCTTTATCGGCATGATTTTGTCGGGTGGAGGCCAGCTTGAGAAGTTCAACATGATGGCGGGTCAGGCACCACTTACCATCCAGGTGTATCGTTGGGCGATTGTCGCCCTGGCTATTGGGGCGTTGTTTATCATCCATGTCTATCCTGAAGCAACCACCGGTATTGCTATCTTCCTGCTGCTCGACATGTTGATTTTGAGGCCGCTGCTCAGTTGGCCGATTATGATGGATTTCGGTGATGATATTGTCAAAGGTGGGTTCATGACCGGGCTGGCTGTCTTCCGAAATTATATCCGCATGCTGATGGTATCCATCAATGAATTCAACATGCTTGGCCACCTGTCACGAGGACAGCTGATTGAATTTTCGGCAATGAAATGGGTCATTGTAGATGTAGTCCTGCGCATGGGATTGCCCATTGTCATTGTCGGTAACCACTTCCTGAAGAAACGTGAACTTGGCTTGGTGATCAGACGATGACCTTTTTATCTCTGCTATTTCTGATCGTAATCGTGACGGGTGGTATTGCTCTCATTGTGTTCAACATTGAAGCTCTGTCTCTGAAGCGCAAAATGATGACCATTCTGGCTGGTCTTGGTGTCTGTTTTTGTCTCTATGCGATTTCCCTGCTGCAGGAAGAGATGCTTGAAACCAGAGCTGCTTCGGGTATGACTGCTTCCAGTGAGGCGATGGAGAATGCCCCTCCCATGGTGGCATTTACAACGGTCGCACTTGGGGGGTTCAGAGGGTTGATCGCGGACGTGCTTTTCCTGCGTTCTGAGAAAATGAAGGAAAAACAGCAGTTCTTTGAAATGGTACAGCTGGCCGACTGGATTGTGATGTTGCAGCCCCGGTTTACTGGCGCAACAGCCTTCCTCGCCTGGAATATGGCTTATAATGTCTCGGTCACGTTCAGCGATCATGATGACCGTTGGCGGTGGGTACAGCGTGGGATCGAGCTGATTCGTGATGAAGCGATACCCATGGGGGGGAGCGATCCTGAACTTTACCGTGAGTTGGGGTGGATCTACCAGCATAAAATGGGCAACGTCATGGACGATGCTCACCGCTACTACAAAGTCAAACTTATTGAAATGCTTGAAGAAGTAACGGGAGAAGGGGACCGGATCGACTGGGCTGCGTTTGCAGCAGAACCAAACACCCATGAGGCCTTTCTCGAGTCGCTTCCCCCCGGGAAACAGGAAGCAATGGATCGATTCCTGGCCGAGACCAATCAGACCATGGACCGGCTTTCTGCGCAATTTGAACTACACAAACGTTTTCTGGAGAGTGATACGACGGCTCTGGAAAAAGCAGAGCTGCTGGATCAGGTCCTGCATTATTTCCGGGCCCAATACCTGAGGAAGAATCTCAAGCTTGATCCTGCCGTCATCGTAGAGATCACGGAAAAATACGGTTATATCGACTTTAGATTACCGGAAGCCCATGCCGTTTACTGGGCGTGGTTGGGGCTGAAACATGCGGAAAATGGCAGGGATCTCCCTTGCGAGCGGATGATTTTTCAATCTCTTTCTAACGCCGCAAAGTCAGGTACGGTGGTCTACATTTCAACCTCAGGGCAGCCCTTCCTGGGCCCGAATGCGGAAGCGGCTGAAGGCGCACGTATTGCCTACCTGGCTGCTTACGAAAATCATGAGAACCGCTCAGTGATGTCTGGCTATGAAAACTTCATGAAGGACATGATTGTGAGTCTGTACTCGGGTGGGAAAGTGACGGCAGCAGGAGATTTTCTGAACCATTTGAGCGATTCTTTCCCGAATGATCGTGATTACAAACGGAATATTCATGATTTCGCTATGGAAGAATTCGCCAAGGATATCCCGTCTGGCAGCCTGAAAAATCTTGAAGGCATTCTTTCCCAGATGATGTTCAGCTACTATTCATATCTGGCTATTGGAGATACAGATCGCGCCGCGATCCAGCTCTTCATCATGAAAACGATTGAAGCGAAACAGAACGCCAATAAAAAGCCAAATTCCAGGCATTGGGATCGTATGAGTGTACAGGAGATTGGCGATCCTGAATTTCGCTATTACATTCGCAGGTCCTTTTACGAAGGTGCCGCACCGGAATTCAAGGAGCGCTTGTTGCGTGAGCTGGGGATTACCGAAGAGCAATTGCGACGTCCCCCACCCACGGTGCTTCGAAATCTGAAAGAGGCAAAAACGAGTCAGCCTGAGCTGTACAACCGCATGTTAGAAGGGCTGAACTTTACCGACGATTACATCAAGAAGCTCCTCGACCAGTTGGAAGAGGAGACGACAGGAGAATAAGTTCCGTTATGAGTTCGACTATTGAGAACGCAGTTTCCCATCTTGCCGATGCCCCGGAGGTCCTGGCATCAAAACATGCTCTGGTTGGCCTGGACGGCTTTGTGGATTCCATCATCAGGGTGGTTCAGAAAAAGACCAAATCCGGCGACCGCACCCATTATCCCTCCATTTCATCACTGGCTGAACGCATTGCTGCCGCTGCCGGCAAAAGCACCGCTCTTGAGCTGACCATTCAGACGGTAAAGCTGGGCGGAAATGGCCCGATCATGGCAAACGCACTCTGCAGCTTTGATCTGCCTCTGACCTATATCGGCGCTGTTGGTGATGTCGATGGTGACGGTGTTCATCCGGTCTTTCAACCGATGGCCAATGCCTGTGAAGTCATCGTGGTAGCAGAAACTGCCTACACCGACGCGCTGGAATTCAACGATGGCAAGCTGATGCTCCAGAAGATGGAGTGCCTGGATAACCTTTCCTACGACAGCATTATCGCCTGCACGGGTGAAGAAGGCCTGTTTAATCTGTTTGAGAAGGCAGATGCCGTGGCGCTCAATCATTGGTCCAGCATTCCGCACATGACCGAGCTCTGGCAGCGTATCCAATCCGATATCTGCCCGAAACTGTCAGAACGTCCCCGTCATATCTTTTTTGACCTGGCTGATCCGCAGAAACGGGACAGTGAGGACATCGCGGATGCCCTGCAGACCTTGGCAAAATTCCAGTCCTGGTACGACACCTCTCTTGGCCTGAATGAGAAGGAAGGGGAGCACATCTGTGGCGTCCTCGGCCTGAACCCTTCTGGCGATACCAAGGAAGAACTGATGATGGCCCGGGCAACCGCGATCCGCAACGCCCTCGGCATCCACAGTGTGGTGGTGCATCCGGTCGAGTTTGCCGCTGCTGCCACGGCAGAAACAACCAAAGTGGTGCAGGGGCCTTACGTCGCTGAGCCGCTGATCTCCACTGGTGCCGGAGATCACTTCAATTCCGGTTATTTCCTGGGCCAGATTCTGGGGGCACCGCTTGAAGTGCGCCTGCAGATGGGCGTGGGAACCAGCGGCTATTACGTACGCACCGCCAAGAGTCCTTCGACCAAGGATCTGGCGGACTTCCTGACCTCCATCGCCTGACTATTATGATCGCCTTCCTGCGCCACACGTTTTGTCTGATCCTGGTAATCAACGCAATCGTTGTCGGCGCAGGGGAAGCTGATGCAACTCCCGTTGCCGGAGCATCATCACAAATCCATGCCTGCGCCATTCCTCCAGGAACCACGGCGGTCCTGAGATTGCGCTGGGCAAGCCTGCTTCAAGCCCCCTTGGTGCAGCAGGTCATGGAACTGCAGTCCTCCCAGTTTGACTTTCTTACTCAGGAAGTTGCCGATACCCTTGGGGTGCAGGTCTCCGCAGTTGAAGAAATCTGGGTTTTCTATCAGGATCAGGGGCGTGGCGCCATGGTTATGACCGGCCAATTCTCGGAAGAAAAATTGCGTGAAACCGCAGAAAACCGCGAAGACCTGACTCCCCTTGAGCTGGCAGGAAGTTCACTGGCTTATGAATACCAGTCATCGAATCACCGCAAATCCCGTCTGGCTGCCTATGTGCCGGAGATCGGTCTTATTGCAGGCGGCCCTGATGCCGTGCGTGCAATCACCTTCCCGCCAGCGGGTGCAACAACTCTGGCTGCGGACCAGTTGACCGGAACTGCCACCATTCAGGGGGTAACGCTCTCTCTTCCTTCCAGTTGGTTGAAGACCTCTCCTCAGATTGCCATGCTGATCAAAAGCATGACCTTCGCTCTGAATGTTTCGGAAAAGCTTGATACTACCATCACCCTGATCCCACCTGATCCAAAGATTGGCGAACCGTTGAAGCGGCTGCTGGAATCCCTGCGTGAGCTGGAGCTCAGTCAGCCTGGAAGTCTGCAATCCGGCGTTCTGCAACCAAGTGATAAATCTGCCGGGAATGAAACTACCGACACAAATGCCCCCATGGCAGAAAGCCAGGTCCTGCATGCCCTGTTGAAGGAAGTCACTTTTGCGTTGGAGCCGGAAACCGGTCATGTCATCATCCAACTGGATCTTGATACCGCACTGTTTGGGGGATCTCCTGCTACCGCAGCCACCGATGGGAAACCGGTAGATGATCCGCATTGAGCGCCTGCAGGGAGAGCGGCTGCAAGCCAGGATCGACGATCTGGCGCATTTACGCATCACAGTATTTCGGGGATTTCCCTATCTCTATGATGGCGATATGGCCTACGAAGCCCAATATTTGCAGACTTATCTCGATTCGCCGGACAGCGTACTGTTTGCCGTTTTCGACGATGACAAGGTGGTGGGTGCCAGTACTGCTATCCCGCTGGTGGATGAAGCCGACTATGTCCGCGAACCCTTTGTAAAGGCAAAGCTGAATCTTTCCCAAATCTTCTATTTCGGGGAATCTGTTCTGTTGCCGGAATACCGGGGGCAAGGGATCGGCGTCCGTTTTTTTGAATTGCGGGAGGCTGCAGCCGTGCAGTATGGCAGTCAGTTCGCCTATTTCTGTGCCGTGATCCGGCCCGACGACCATCCTCTGAAACCAGTCGGGTATCGACCTCTTCACGCCTTCTGGCAGAAACGTGGCTTTGCACCCGTATCGGCCCTGGTCAGCACTTTTTCCTGGAAGGATATTGATGAGACGGAAGAATCGCCGAAACACTTGAGTTACTGGCGAAAATCCTTAGTGGCAACTGCGCAATGAGAAAACAATACCATTTCAGACCTTCACCAGAAGGGTTACGAGCCTGGGATGTTGATCGGCTGGTGGCATTGTCTTCACAGTTTGAGGTCAGAAAGGTCCCACTGACTTCAATTTGTGAACTGGATGAGCCTTATTGGTACGGGATTGATGGTGATGGACCGACCTGCAGGTCGATTGCAGAGCATGCCCGGCTCATTGCTGAAACGGATCTGAAATACCCGATCATTCTGTCACAGGATGGTGGTGTCATGGATGGCATGCATCGGGTCTGTAAGGCCTGGTTGGCAGGAGATGAGACGATTCTGGCAGTACAATTTGAGGTGGATCCTGAACCGGATTATATCGGTGTTGAACCACAAGCGCTTCCTTATGAGGATGAGATATCGTGATTGAGCAGTTTCTGCAGCAGTTGATGGATGCGGGTGAGGTGCTGGTCTCCGAAGATGACCCTCCCAACGCTGCAACCTCACCCTGTGCACGGCTCTTGAAAAGCCTGTATGCAGAGGCCGTTCTGGAACTGCCGGGGTCGGCACTGGATTATGCAGAGGGGGTCGCCTTCGAAGGAGTCAGACGGCTTTATCAACTGGGGCAATGCGTGGTGCTGCGGGACTGGGACAAATCAACCGTGCATGCCACCATTACCGCACCGTTGCCGGAACTGGATTTACCCGAAACGGTCTTTAACCTGGATCTGACTCTGCGCTACCTGCCTCAGCTTTTTAAGCTTGCAAAGGGGCTCTCCCCTGGTGATCCGATGTTGGCTTCTATTCAGGAGCTTGGGGGCAGCTTGCCGCTTTCCAGTGTCGGTATCCCGGTAATAGATCCTGATCCGCAGATTGAAGCTTTGATTCTGGATCACCCCGGCCTGCGCCTGGTGTATGCCGAACGCATCCTGCTCAACAAAGACAGCAGTCGACTACAGACCAGTGCGCATGCCGATGAGCTGCGCACTGCCTTGCAGGAAGCGACGGGTCTGCACCCGCCGCCAGGATTCGGATTGCCGGAGCCTGATTTTCGAGGCCTGAAAGTTTAGGCAGACCAGCCGGACTCTGCAGCATCCATGAGCTGGCTGAAGGCCTGATCATTCTCCATCGCAAGCAGTGATTCATGCTGAGCGCGTGAAGGTGCAGGCAGACCACCAATCTTGGCGAAAACGGTATTTCGCTCAGTAACATCAGCAAAACTGCTGACCGCAGCATCTGAGCAGTAACCGGCACCTGCATAACGTTGCAGGCGGGTATGCCCGACCATGATTTCGGCACCTTTGATGAAGCGTTCGGCACAGGGCAGCATCGCCGCAGCCGTGAAATCATCAACCCAACGCTGGCCATATTTGTTCAGTTCGGTGCCGACATTGATCGGCAGGTTGAGACTGTCGGCAACCTCGACGCATTCATGCAGCTTGGCAATTTTGGTTTTGGCCACTTCTGCATCTTTGATATCCCAGTTGCGGTCCGGGATAATATTCAAAGCGACAACACCCTTTGCCTTGAGGCATTCAAGCTGGGTTCGGATATCGGCTTCTCCGCTGGTCATACCGTCCAGCCAGGTGGCCATCGGCATGGCATTACTGGCCAGAATCATGGCAATGACGTCATCCAGCAACGGGAAGGTTTTTTCATTCGGCTGCACGTAACCGGGGCCACCCTTTTTCATCAATTTGGAACGGCAGACGTCGTTGAAATTCATCGGCGCATCAAGCAATGCCTGCACCTTTTCTGCTGGCATATTGAATTCCCGGGCCCAATAGGCAACCCATTGCGCATCATCTGCAAAGATGGCCTTAGACTTATCATAATAGGCGGTGCAGATATGGCGTTCGGTGGCATTGCCTGCCGGCGTCAACGGCAGGACATCATTTGCATAACTGAGACTGACTTCGCCGAGAACGGCATTGACCCTGCTGATCAGGTCGCGGTTGCGCGCTTCGGCACCGGCACGCATGGCCGCAAGCTGGGCCGCTGCCGGTGAATCTGCAAGCGGTTGCTGCACAAAACCGGCACCCATGAAGTAGTATACCCCGGGTTCGCCTGGTGAGTTGATTTCATGGTCAGCGTACTCTTTGAAGAAGACGCGGGTTTCCAGATTGACCGCAGCACGCAGACCGAGGAGATCGGAAGCGGCGAGGAATTCGTCCATGGCGTCCAGCACATCGAAATCGCAGGTGGCAGCCGCAGACCAACCGGCATCCACTGCTTTAGCTGCGATCATGGATGGTGAGCTGTCATACCCGTTGTACGAGTAAAAGGTATGGCAATGCATGTTGACATGAGGTGGGACCATCAGTGGAGGTTTTGGCAGGTCGGCAAAAGCGAGCAGGGCTTTCTGGCGGACCTCGGGATCAAAATTATTCAGCTCAGGGGTGAGATTTTCCAGACTGACTTGCGGACCACTCATATCGGCTCCTTAATTTCTTCAATACGATATG
>MDTD01195393.1_pt1 | contig 12451 bp, 11 predicted proteins | sample 811221 | NCBI WGS metagenome assembly MDTD01 (sample SAMN05326646, study PRJNA326480) | marine metagenome | isolation source: seawater | place: Pacific Ocean: South West | collected 2011 | reverse complement strand
ATCATTTAAATATGAAGCAGCTATACCAATTTTTTTAGCTAATTCCCTTTGTCCAATATTTCTGTTAATTCTTAATTCTCTTATATGGGATCCAAAATTAAGTGAAGTTATAGATTTTTTCTTCATAAATTTTTGTAATTTATTAAGCTATTTTTATAATCATTAATTATAAGGCTATATTTAAAAAAACGATAATTCATATTTTTATAGAATATATAGTATACAATGATAATAAAATATTTATTTATTTTATTAGAAAATAATATGTCAGATGGTGATAAAAAAATAGATAAAAAAAATATTAAACTATTCTTTGAAGGAAGAGCAAAGACGCATAATGAAAATCATCCATTAAAATCAGTTATCTATCAAGATAAAAATCCAGGCTTAGCTATTGAAAGAGATATTTTAGAAAAAAAAAAAATTAAAAAAATACTAAATATTTCTAAAGATGATGTTGTTTTAGATATTGGTTGTGGAATTGGGCGTTGGGCAGATGGAATGTCCGATATAGTAAAGAAATATGTAGGAATTGATTTTACAGCAGAATTCATCAACATAGCTAAAAAAAAATACAAAAAACATAAAAACATCCATTTTATTTGTCTTGATGGTTCAAAATTATCTAATCCTGAAATAAAATCTCATTCACCGTACTCAATTATTATGATTTTAGGTTTATATCCATATATTGATAATAAGGAAGGGTATAATCTTTTAAAACAGGTGCTTGAAGTTACTTCGAAAAAAAGTGGAATAATTATCAGAGAACCAATTGCTTTAGAAAAAGAGTTAATACTAAACAATGTTTGGTCAGATGACATGGATACAAATTATACTGCCAGATATAGAACACAAGATTGGTTTAAAAATATCTTTGCTGATATACTTTTTAAAGAGGGATACAAGTTAATTGTAGATGAGCCGTTGTTTCCTGATCATCTTAATAATAGAAAAGAAACTAGACAACATTTGTTTTATTTAAAAAAAAATGGATAATTAATACTATGAAAAAAAAATACTGTTTTGATTTAGATGGAACAATTACAGCACAAGAAATATTACCTTTGATGGCAGCAGAATTAAATTTATATGATGAAATTTCAGCACTAACAAAAGCAACAATTGATGGTTTAATCCCTTTTGAACAATCATTCAAATTAAGATGTAAACTACTTTCAGATATACCAATTAGTAAAGTTCAAGAAATTGCGTCTAATATAAAATTGAATGAGATGATAGTAGAATTTATAAAAGAAAATAAAAGAAACAGTTACGTTATAACAGGCAATATATACGAATGGATAAAACCTATTATCGATAAGCTTGAATGTAAAATTTATTGTTCAAAAGGAAATTTTGTTAATAATAAGCTAAAAAGTTTAGAAAACATTTTAAATAAAGGTGAAGCGATCAAAGATCTTAAAAAAGAGGGTGATACGATAATTTCAATAGGTGACGGTATGGGTGATGTTCTTATGTTTCAAGAGTCAGATTTATCTATCGCATTTGGGGGGGTGCATGAACCAATTGAAACATTACTTAAAATTTCAAATTATTTAGTTTACGAAGAGGCTTCTTTATGTCGGTTATTAAAAACGCTGTAATAAGCGCCGCAGGAATGGGGACAAGATTGGGACTGAACATGCCTAAATGCTTATTAAAATTTAATGGTATTTCAATAATCGAACATCAATTAAATGTTTTGCAAAATATTGAGAATATAAGAATTGTTGTTGGGTTTATGGAAGAAGATGTAATTAGAGTTGTAAAATCAATTAGAAAAGATGTAATTTTTGTAAGGAACCCTGAATATCGAACTACATCAAATACCTTTAGTATAAGTCTTGCAACCAAAGGTCTTAACGAGCCACATGTACTTATAGATGGAGACCTATTAATAAACAAAAGATCTTTTGAAAATTTTATTGAAAGTTATGATGGAAAAAATTCATTGGTGGGTATTACTAAATCAAGTACAGATGAAGCAGTCTATGTTGAAATAAATGAAAAAAATGAAATAAAAAGTTTTAGCCGTAAAAAAAAAAGTAATCACGAGTGGTCAGGAATTGCTTGTTTAAATAAGATAATTGTAAAAAAAGACGATCCATATTTGTATCAAATACTTGAAAAACATCTGCCTCTAAAATCAAAATATATTGAATGTTCTGAAATTGATACTGCAGATGACTTGAAACGTGCACAATATTTGTGGCCAAGGTACTTTAGTTAAAATAAAATGAGGTTATTCTATTGACTTTTGATGATAAAGTTAGATTAAGAACTAAAGAAGAGTTATCTGCTCAAAACGAAGGGCTAATACTAATAAAAAATATTTTAGACAAAATTGAGGTTAAATACTATTTGTCAAGTGGTACATTACTTGGTGCTGTAAGAGATAAAGACTTTATCCCGTGGGATTGGGATGTTCAAATGTATTTAATTATGGAAAATGCTTATCCTTTAAGAAATAAGATTAGTGAGTCATTTAAAAAAAATGATTTTATTATACACAAATTTAATGACAATAATGACTCATTGAAATGGGATATAAGAAAAAAAGGAGTAATTTTTGAACTGACAGGCTGGTACTTAAAAGGTAAATGGCGTTACAGAAAAAAAGAAAGCATGCGAGTACCTTCATATCTTTTTGACGGTGAATATAAGATAAATTTTAAAGGTGTCACTTATCGTACATTTAATCCTCCTGAGGAATATCTTAAGTTTTGCTATGGTGATTGGAAAACACCAATAAGATCTACAAAGAAAAATATTTACTCCAACTCTAATCATTTAAGAAAGTTTACCTTAATTAATAAAATTAAAATATTTTTGCAAAAAGTATTTAAAAAAATTTCTAAATATTGAAAATATTTTATTCAACTTTTTTTACTAGAATCGTTTTATCGCAAACAAATTTACATTCTATCTTTTCGTCAATTCCAAGAATTTTTTGTAATTTTTTAATTCGATTAAAAATTTCATTTTTATTTAATGGAGGGAATTTATGATTGGCCTTGTAACTGCCAAATTTTTTTGGAAATAATTTTTTTAGAAATATAATAAACAAATCTTTAAACTTCATTATATTTAAAAACAATTTATATCTTGCCCAATTATTAGGTTTTGACAAATTTAAATTTTCTAAATTTTCCCAAACCTTTACTATTTTTTCTGCAGCCAGTTCATTATTATCTAAATAAATTTTATTTAACAATATTTCTGGAATTTTATTAAAATTTTCTTTTTTATTTCTATTTTGTATATCTTTAAAAATAGAATTTACTTTTTTAGAAAGATCTTCTTTAGAGTTTACTAAATATCCGAGCATATTGGGTATTTCTCTTGGATATTTTTGCTTAAACGGCACATATGTAACTACAGGTTTCCCAGAAACAGTCGCTTCTAAAGCAGTAGTACAGCCATTATGCATTACAGCAAAGGCATGATTAACCCAAGCATTAATTGTTCCATTTCTAATAACATGAACATTAGGTATATCCTCCAGAAAAACTTTCCAAGCTTCAATTTTTTCGTTTAAATGTGGACGAAAAACAATATCGTAACCATCAGTATTGTTTGCAAGATGTTTGATCGCCTTAATAAATTCAGCTATCATTATATTTTCTTCTGCTAAAGATCCAAAATGATAATCAAATAGATCTGGGTCTCTTTTATAATATCCTGCACGTTTATTATTTGTAATAACCTCATGAAATCTGTGTACATTATTTGTAAAACTCATATTAGAAGAAATTAAAAGATATGGTTTTTCTGGTTTTCCCTTGGGCACATCCCAATAATTTGAAAAATTAGATTTCCAGAGATCCGCACGAGGAGATCCCGTTTTATACATTTTTGATGAATATTTTGGATATATATGCTTTAAAGTTTCATTATCTTGTGGGCCCCAACAAAAAACTGCAGAAGATTGAGCAATTGTTTGATCGGAATACCTGGTCTTTGCAAATTTTATATAATCACTATCAACTAAGCCACCTTCCTCGTCAATACTAGAAATAACATATCCTTTATCTATTATTTCTTTATGCCTTGAAATTTTTCTATCCCCAGGACTTAGAGATTTTGTATGAAATATACCAGGAGCAAGAACTCCACTTCTAATACCCCTAGTGATTCCACCTAAATTAGATACTAATACATTATGACCTTTTGAAGAAGCAATAGTAGCTAAAAGTAATTTACTATCTAATTCTCTGGGTATACTCTCAACATGAAGATAAATATTCATAAATAGTTTATTCCTTATTTTCAAATAGCATGATTTGAAGATTAACTAATCTACACAAATGCATTCCACTAATATTATTTATGGAACCAGGATCAATTTTTAAGTCAAGACAATCGTATAAATAATTTAAATATTTTTTACACTCGATATCATTAATATACTTTAATAAGATTCTATCAATATTTCCATCTTTACCTATTAAAATTTTTCTCAAATCATTAATTTCTTTGTCATTAATTATTCTTTTTTTAAAGATATTATTATTTTTAAACAATTTTTTAATTAACTTTACAAAAAGTTTAGAACTATAAAAAATTATTTCCAAAGGTATATTTATTAAGCCTCCTCCTAAAGTTTGAATTCTTATTTTATTATATGAAATTCCCAATTTATCTTTTATAAAAGTATGAAGAAAAATTTTTGGATAGATTACATCTTTAAGCCCAAGTTTATATGAAAGTAATTCTGAAGCCATTGGACCCTCGGAATATGGAACACAAATTAAAATTTTCTCATATGAAGAAATATTAAAAAAACCTTGATGAAAATTTCCAATAGTTCTTAACCATCGTGCAAATCTAGCGGCATGATTTAACTTCTCTGAATTATTAAGTTTTGAATTACTAAGACTTGGATAAAATTCATTTTCAAACCAATTTTCTAATGGTTTAATATAATTTGATTTTTTATAATCGACTAAGATTGTTTTTATATTTTTATTTAAAACTTTATCATCCCCTCCATGTTCATTTAAAGTATAATAAGTTTTTTTAATAGATGGTAATAATTCTTTTAATATATTTTTGTTAAATATATTTTTTAACCTATAATAAAGCATAGTAGTTTGGAAACGTGCTTTTAATCCGCTAGCCATTTTAACTAAACGAATAATTCCTGTTGTAAATGAACTTGGGGCCTTTGTATCTATGTGGAATAAAGTATCTGAATTTTGACCTGTTATAATCATGTTTCTTTCATTTTCGGTAGTTTTATATGGGCTAAATTGAAATCCTTGTTTTAAATAAGGAATTCCATTCAACATAGATAATCCCACTGATGCTCTTTTTTTAACCTCGTCATGTGAAAAACTATCAAAAGGATCAATGATATCAACTCTAGCATTTAATCTATTTGACATTTCTTTAGCCATTTTTAATTCATTAATCTTATTTCTATTTGAATAAAATCCTTTACTTACAGCGTCCAAACCAGATTTATTAACAATCATCAAGGCTGTTGAGTCAACTCCACCTGAAAAAGCAACTTTAATTTTCATATCAAATTTTTCTGAATAATTTTTATATAAAAAAGCAATTGACTCCATTTTTTTTTTAATAATTATATCTTGCTGTTTTCGTTTTTTTTTTTCTGAGTCAATTAAATAAGTTTGTATATTAATTTTAGAAAAAGAAAATTTAACGTAGAAGCCTGGAGGGCACCTCATAGTTTCTGACACGAGACCCTTAAAAAGGGGACGTATTAATGCTTGATGAGACATTAAAGCGTTCATCAGGGCACCCTCTGAAATATTTTTGGTAAACTCCATAGCTTTTCGCATAAACCTGCCTTCATTATTTGAAATTAAGTATATTTCCTCATCTTTTAATTTATCTAATATTTTTAACCAATAAAAACCTCCGCTTGCACAAGATGCAAAAAAGAAAAATTCATTAGCTGTTGACACCTCAATAATACAGGGACCTACAATTCCTCTCATAAAGCTTGACAAAGTAGTTTCACCATTTTTTTTCCAAACGTCTTCAATTGTTTTTTCAATGTCATTACAATCAATTTTTTTTTCACCGTCCGTCCAACCAATGAGTTCACCAAATATAGAAATTTTAACTTGATCTTTTATGCTTTGATTTTTTTTAAAAATAATTTTTTTATCTAAAAAAAAAGTCATTAAAAATTAAATTTATGAAAATAATCTGAAATATTTTTGATAAAATTAAAAAGTACTCGATAAGAATAAAACATTTTTGATTAAATCTTACCTATACTTTTATGATAAGTTTTGACCCATTTTTTTAAAAAAGAAATTGTCATCCAGTCAGAATTTGTGTTACTTGCATAAATAAAATCTTTTGAAACCTTTGTACCTTTTTTTATTCGCTTTGTATCTTTTGCCCAATCATTAATTTGAGGTAATATTTTATAATAATTAGAATATTGAAATGTATAATTAGCGTCTTCAATTCCAATCATTTGTTCATGAAGTTTTTCGCCAGGCCTAATACCAATTATTTTATGTTTAATTTTTGGAGCAATAGCATGAGCAATATCTACAACTTTCATTGAAGGTATTTTTTTTACATAAATTTCACCCCCAACCATATCCTCAAAGGCATGCCACACTAAATTAACACCTTGTTCAAGGGAAATCATGAAACGAGTCATTCTTAAGTCGGTTATTGGTATAAATGGTTTATCTTTTAAAGATAAAAAAAATGGAATAACTGATCCACGCGAGCCCATAACATTTCCATATCTAACAACAGCAAATCTTGTTTTATGACCAGATGCATAAGATGAATTACTTGCTACAAATAGCTTATCTGATGCCAATTTTGTAGCACCATACAGATTTATTGGGCTACTAGCTTTGTCAGTAGATAATGCAACTACACGTTTAACGCCTTGATCAATAGATGCATCTATTAAGTTCATTGCTCCATCAACATTTGTTTTAATACATTCAAATGGATTATATTCCGCAGTAGAAACTATTTTAGTTGCTGCAGCATGAACTACATAATCTACTCCACTTAGAGCACGATATAATCGATTTTTATCTCTTACATCACCAATGAAAAATCTTACTCTTGGGTCGCCTTTAAACAATTTTGCCATTTCCCACTGTTTCATTTCATCACGTGAAAGAATAACTAATCGTTTGGGTTTGTATTTTTTTAACGTTTGTGGCACAAATGCTTGTCCAAATGAGCCTGTTCCCCCTGTAATTAGAATTGAAGAATTTTTTAACATAATTATTTCTACATGTTTGAAGCCGTAGCTCTGAAGCTTTTACTGATTTGAATTAAATCTTCAAACTTTCCTTGTCCTTTGAGTATACCTTTTTCTAATAAAAAAATTGTATCACATTTTTTAACTGTGCTCAAACGATGAGCAATTGATATAATGGTAATATCATCCCCAAGCTTGTGAACTGCTTCCATTACAGCCTTCTCAGTAAGGTTATCCAAAGAACTTGTTGCTTCATCTAATATCAGTATTTTTGGATTATGATAAAGGGCTCGTGCTATACCTATACGTTGACACTGACCCCCCGAAAGTCTAACTCCTCTCTCTCCTATAGTGGTTTTATATTTTTTAGGTAATTCGTTAATAACAAAATCATGTAGATTTGCAATTTTTGCTACACGTTCAACAGCATCTTGATCAATTTTTTCAAGATCTACACCAAATGCTATATTGGCTGAAACAGAGTCATCAGCTAAAAATATCTGTTGTGGCACATAACCAATTGATCTCTGCCAATTTCTACGATTATCATTAGTTATCACTACATTATCAACTTCCAATGTACCTGTTTGAGGTTCAAATAGACCAAGAATAATATCAACTAATGTCGTTTTTCCACTTCCTGTTGCTCCAACTATTCCAATAGTATTCTTTGCTGGTATAATAATATTAATATCTTTTAAGGCCACCTTCGAAGATTTAGGATAAGAATAGTTAATATTGTTCAATTTAATTGAGTTCTGTAACTGTAAAGTTTCATTTTTTTTAAACTGATATGTTGATTTAAAACTTCTCAAATCGTCATACAAAGAATCAAGTGAACTACCAATATATCTTAATTGACTCATGGAGACATATATTTGTTGTAACGCAGGCATTAGCCGATAGCCTGCAAAAGCATAAAGTGAAATAATTGGTAAAGCTTCAATAAATGTTCCACTTCTTGCCATTAAATAAAGTATCATTAGAACCATGCCACCAAAGGCAATTGCTTCAAGAATATATCTCGGTAGATTGCCAATTAATTGTGCAGACGCTGCATGCTTAGCTGCAGTTTTTGCGGGATTAGCAAAACGTTCAGTATAAATTTTTTCAAGACCACTTACTTTGATTTCTTTAGCTGCACCAAAAGCCTCCGTGATAGTCCTAAACCTTTCCTCATTAGCTATCATTCTTTCTTCTCCAATGCGCTTTAAAAAAGTTCTAGTTAATTTGTAAATAATTCCATAAGCCAATCCTAATATAAAACCAACGATAATTGAAAGTTTTGGATCAACCAAAATTAATAAGGTAACTAACATAATTGTTATTGTGCTATATGTTATAAGATTCATTACTGGTTTTATTCCGTGGCTAATTACTAAGCTTACTTCAGATAGAACGGTCTTGCCAAGATCTGCACTATGACGATTTAGAAACCAACTATATGGTTGATGTAAAAAACCCTCTACTAAACGTTTACCAATACTGTATTCTCTCATTGCACTAAAACGAATTTGCACATAAATAGTTAATGCCTTAAATCCAAGACTAAAAATTATTAAAAAGAAAACTAAAATACCAAAAATAAAAATAAATTGATTTGTATTTTTAATCCCAAATTGCTCAGAAATTTCATAAGTCTTTTTTAAAATTGAGTTAGTTTCAATTATATCAGGATTTGTTAATAAAGTTATTAATGGCATTATGGATGCAACACCAAGCATATCCAAAAAAGCCATTACTAAAATCATAGCTAATAGCATTAAAGCTATTTTGCGTTCTCCAGGTGTTAAAATATAAACCAATTTTTTAAACATTTTATTTTTAATAATTATACACTTTTTTAGAAAACATGGCTTTTTAGCTTGCTTGAAATAACATGATTATCAAAAACATAATAAAATTGATATTAAGTAAAAAATTTTAAGGTATTTCACATCCAAGTCTAGTTAATTTACTCAATAAATCTGGATTTGATTTAATTTGATTCAATCTCACAGAATTATTTTTTTTTTTTAAATAACCTATAAGATTAGCATTATTTAAATCATTTTTAGCAAAGGTTGCAAACATGGCACATCTGTTTTCTTTATATTGTGTTGGTAAAAAAAAATATTTTGGAATTAAGCTTTCTATGAAAGGCTGTAAACAGACTTTTGGGAAAAACTTTAATCTTTTTGATGTACCACTATGATGAGTTCTTAAATTCCAAATTACAGCGTCTCCTTGCTCTAATTCTAAATTTACACTTTCTCCAAGTTTTAAGGAACTAAGATCATATCTTGTTTTAGTAAAAATTATTAGAAATAATCTCCTGATATCTGCTAAAATTCTTCTAAAATTAAATATAAAATATTTATGAGATTTTTTTTTGATTTTAAGTCCACCACTAAATTTTTTAAAATTTTCAAAATAAATTCCTACTCTTAATATTGGATATTCTTGATCATAAGGTATTTTTTGATCTTCATTTCTGGCATCATTATGATAGCCAGTTTTATTTTTAAATGGATCTTTGTGGTTAACAACTCCGCTATCTCCAAAATATAATAAGTTATTTGTATTTAAAACTTGTTTTATATTTTTTATTAATTTTTCATTTAATAAAATATTTTGTATATCTTTATCAGATAATATCTCAACTTCATCGGGATCATTATTTGAAAATTTGATCATTTTATCTCGTAAATTTGCAATATATTCTGAACTAAAAAGTGACCTAATTACAATATATCCATTTTCAAGATATTCAGCTCTAAGATTATTTTGTTGCACCATAAACTAATTTTTCAGCTGGATGTTTATTTATTAGTTTAGAATAAAATATATTAAAACCCACTGATTTAGCTAATTTATCCAAGTCCTCCATAGAATCAACTTTATTATAAGGGGATCGGATGAGATATCCTCTTTCATTTATCTGATCTTGATCTGAAAGAAATTTATTTACGGTATATCCAATTACTAGCAAACCATTTTTAGACAAAACTCTTTTTACCTCTGATAAAGCTTTCTTCTTATTATTACTATAAGCCAAACACCAGCCCATAAGTATTATATCAAATTCTTCATCTTTAAAATCTAAACTGTGCATATCTCCTAACTTTATAAGTGGTGAATATGAAAATAAATCAATTCCAGTAATATTTTTTAATTCAAATCCATGAGCAAAAATATTAAATATTTCACCTTCTGCTCTTGGTCCTATACTTAAAACTTTTAAATTTTTAAATTCTGATTTGTTGAATTTTCTTTTTGCAGGCTCAAGTAATAAATTTGTGCTACCACCTGCCAAAGATCTTCCTATATCAAATATACTGTGATGCCTTGGCTTTTTTGGTAACGTGATATTCTTATTGTAAACTACACGTTTGTTTGACTCTAATGTATTTTTCCAAGTATCAACTGCAACATCATCAAAATCAACTATATTCCCTTTTATTTTGCAAAAGTAAAATGCCCTTAGAAAGCAAAAATTGTTTCTAATTTTTCCAAAAGATAACAATTTTCTTGATATAAATTTTAGGAAACTAACCATTAATTAATTTTTTTCTTAATACGTTTATCGTTTTTTTTTATATAGTAAAGTACTAAAATTTACTTAAATTATAAAATAATTCTAAATCATATAAATTAAACTAAATTGAGAAATATAAAAAATTTATCAAAAAAAAAAGTTGTAATTCTTGGTAGTTCTTTACCTATGTTAATTCTAGCATATTTTCTTACCAGAAATAAAATTAATGTAAGTGTTATTAATGACACTAATTTGAAAGGTGGAGCATGGAAGTTATTTAAATACCAAAATATCAAAATTAGAAGTCAATCAAATGTAATTGTTCCAATAAATAAAAAAGAAGAAAATAATCAAAAAAAAATAAATTATTATTTAAAACATATTTTTCAAGTTAAAATAAATAAATTAAATAAAAAAATTATCACACCATATAAATTCAAAAATAAATTTTTTTATGATTTTAAATTTTTTTTAAAACGAATTTCAAAAGAAAAAATATTCAGAAAAATTAATGTTAAGGAGATTAAATTATATAATAATCAAATTAAAATTAATAATAATTTTAATTTTGATTTTATGTTTGTACCAACATATTTTGGGATAAAAGAATTTAAATTAAATAATAAAATAATTAAAACTGATTTTAAAATTATTCAAAGTGAGCACGTTGTTGCTTTAATAAAGACAAAAAATTTTAATAATTTATATTATAGTGATTTTTTTAATGATTTTTTTGATCGTGTTCAATTTACCTCAGAAAAAAACTTTTCAATATTCTCAGCTAGAATTACCAAAGAAAATAAAGGGTCAAATACTAAGAAAATATTGGCAGAAATTAAAAAATTATTTTGTAATAGTCAAATTATTTCTATTAAAAAATTTAGTTACAAAAATTATTACAGAAATTACAATCAAATTTTAAAACTAAAAAAAATTGATAATTATAAATCAATTAAATATTTAGATACACAATCATTCATGTCTTTTTTTATCGAATTTATAAAATATTTTAAATGATATCAATTATACTTTGATCTAAACTGTTAAAATAATAGTTAATATATTTATTCCCTCCAAATGAATTTTTAAAACGTTCAATATTTTTTTCTTTTTCTGTCACAAAATTTGAAGAGTAAATAGTTTTACAGTCACCCAAGGTAAAAGTTTTACATCCAATCTTCTTCAAATAATTAATCACATAATAAATTGATTTATGTGTAATGTTATTAAATTTATTAAAATATTCTCTGTAAGTACAAGAAGTAAAATAATATGCCTCTGATTTAGTATAGATTACAAAAAAATACGATATAACCTTTTGATTAAACATTGTCTTAACAAGCAATCCATTATTATTTTTTATCATTTCACCATTTAATAACCATGTATTTTTTGATCTAGTTGATTTTTTCGATATTTCTTGATGTAGCTTCATCATATCAATTATATCTGATTCATTATCATTAAAATTTTTATAATCTATTAGCTTATACTTCAATGAAGTATAATCTTTGTTCATTTTATTCTTCAAGCCTCTTGAAAAATTTGTATAAATTTTCTCTAAATCTAAAGTTAGATCAATATACCTTCTGTAGCATATTTTATTAACTGACTTTTTTTCAGAAGTTAAATTATAGTGATCTGTAGTATCTTTTTTTTGCAAGACCAAATTAATTTTCTTAATTTTCATTTCTGAACAAATTTCGTTTAATTTT
>MDTD01151033.1_pt1 | contig 12451 bp, 8 predicted proteins | sample 811221 | NCBI WGS metagenome assembly MDTD01 (sample SAMN05326646, study PRJNA326480) | marine metagenome | isolation source: seawater | place: Pacific Ocean: South West | collected 2011 | reverse complement strand
TTGTAAAAAAAAATAAATTCATTTTAATAGGATCAAGTATGGGTGCCTGGATAGCCCTTAATCAATTTAAATATTTTAAATCTCAAATAAAAGGCTTTTTAGGAATTGGTTCGGCTCCAGAATTTTTAACAAGACTTATGTGGAATAAATTTCCAAAAAAAACGAAGAGGGAATTGCTGAAAACAGGAGAGATTTTAATCAAAAATGGGGGCTATGAATATCCAATTACTTTACAGCTTATTAAGGATGGGAGAAAAAATAAAGTTTTACATAGAAAAATAAATTCAAAAATAGATGTAACAATGATTCACGGTCAAAAAGATGAAGTTGTTCCGGTTAGTTTCTCAAGATTAGTATTAAAAGTTTTCAGTAAAGCTAAAAAGAAATTAGTAATTATTAAAAGAGGCGATCATAGTCTATCAAATCCTAAACAATTAAAAATAATTCTTAAAGAGCTATTTATTAAAAGCTTCTAAAATCCATTTACGGTTTGCTTGGTGCATTTTGTTATCTTGTATTTCTATTGCTTCCTTGAATGAGGATCGAGTTAATTCATAATTAAAAAAGTTTTTCATTTTTTTATTATCTACTTTTTTAGACTCTTTATAAAAGTCTTTTAAAGTTCCTTCTTCGAGTGTTTTATAATCTCTAAACATTAATTCACCTCTCCAAGGATATTTTTCACCAGTTGTTTTCTCAAAATTATTTGCTATGTAGTTGACTATCTCTTCTGTTGAAGCGGGTTTGTCATCAGAAATATTATAAATTTCTCCTGATTTAAAATTTTTAAAAGACTTAATTAGAACATTGGCAATGTCTTCAACATGTATTCTTGAAAAAAAATGATTTTCCTTTTTCACTCGTCTTTCCCAATTTGCATATCTTTCATAAAAACTTTTCTCGTCAGAATAAATTCCTGATAGTCTAAAAATTTGAAGGGATAAATTATTTGCTTTTGAAAAGTCAAACCAACTTTTTTCTGCTTTTAATCTACGAATTCCGCTTTTAGTTGTTGGATTTGTTTTACTTTTCTCATCAACCCATTTCCCATCATGATTGCCATAAACACTTGTAGCTGAAAGATATGTAATCCATTTGCAATCTTTTAATTTTTTTAAATTTGCACCAAAATATTTTATTACTACGTCTTCATCTTCAATTGGTGGAATAGAAACTAAGATATGGTTAGCTTCTTCTAGCTTATCAATTAAAGACTTATCGAAAAATTCATTATCAAACTTTAAAGATTTTATTATTGTGTCACCGAATTTAAAATTTCTCACTTCTCTGGTGGTAACGTTTATTTCGTATTCTGAATTTGCTCCAAGTGGTTGCAATAAATTATTTACAAATTCTTTAGCTACTTGGCCAAAACCAAAGCAAAAGATCTTAGTTTTACTCATTAACCTACTTTCTTAGTATGAGGTCTCAAACTAATGGGATTATCTAATTTATCGAGCATTTCTATTGGGCACACTTGTTTAAATTTATTAAGCTCAGTGTCAAAATTCTCTAGTATTTTTTTTGCTTTCTTTGAACTAGTTTTTAACTCAAAGTCATTAATGCTTTCTTTTAGAAAATCTTTCCAATAATCTGTTTCCACTGATTGCCAAATAATTGACTCAGGATTAGCAAAGTTTTCAAATTCATTTTTTTCATCATAAATAAATGCCATCCCGCCAGTCATTCCTGCTCCAAAATTATCTCCTACAGTTCCTAAAATAATTGCGGTTCCTCCAGTCATATATTCACATCCGTGAGCTCCACAACCCTCTACAATTGCAAAACTTCCAGAGTTTCTTACCGCAAATCTTTCTCCGGCTTGCCCAGAGGCATATAATTTTCCAGAAGTAGCCCCATATAAAACTGTATTACCAATAATAGTGTTTTGATCTGCAATTAATTTACTTTTACTAGATGTTTTAACAATTATTTTCCCTCCAGATAAACCTTTACCCACATAATCATTACAATCACCCTCGACTGTAAGACATATGCCTTTAGTCAAAAATGCTCCTAAAGACTGGCCAGCTGAACCAGATAATCTAATATTAATTGTTTCATCATTTAATTTTTCATTTCCAAATTTCTTATAAACATGATGTGAAAGTCTAGTTCCAACAGATCTAGAGGTGTTCTCAATTTCATACTTAAAATTATTTTTGCCTGAACTATTAATCTTATCTTTAATATCTAGCCATATTTTTTCATCTAATGTTTCAGGAACTTTATTAATATGATTGTCCTTACAGTATCTTAGATTTTCGCCTGGGTCTGCTTGTACTAAAAGAGGATTTAGATCTAAGTCATCTAAATTTGAAGCTCCCTTATTTACTTGAGATAATAGATCAGTACGACCAATAATTTCGTTTATAGACTTAAATCCCAGTGAGGATAGAATCTCTCTTACCTCAGTTGCAACAAATTTAAATAAATTTTCAACTTTTTCAGGTGTGCCTGTAAATTTTTCTCTTAGTGAAGGATCTTGGCTACATACGCCTACTGGGCATGTGTTTGAGTGACACTGTCTAACCATTATACATCCCATTGCAACTAATGACGATGTTCCCATACCGTATTCCTCTGCGCCCATCATAGCTGCGATAACTACATCTCTACCAGTTTTTAATCCACCATCAGTTCTAAGAGTAACATTATGTCTTAAATTATTTAGAGTAAGTATTTGATTGGCTTCAGTTAAACCCATTTCCCACGGTATACCTGCATACTTTATACTTGTTTGAGGACTGGCTCCAGTTCCACCTGAGTGGCCAGAAATTAAAATAATGTCTGCCTTCGCTTTAGCTACTCCTGCAGCAATTGTACCAATCCCAGTTGAGGCAACAAGTTTTACACCTACTCTTGCTTTAGGATTTATCTGTTTTAAATCATAAATTAATTGAGCTAAATCTTCGATTGAATAAATATCATGATGAGGAGGCGGTGAAATTAAAGTAACACCTGGAGTAGAATGTCTTAGTCTAGCAATTTCTTCTGTCACTTTAAATCCAGGAAGTTGACCTCCCTCACCTGGTTTAGCGCCTTGAGCAATTTTAATCTCTATCTCATTCGCATTATTTAAATAATCTACCGTAACACCAAATCTTGCCGAAGCAATCTGCTTTACTCTTGAATTTGCGCTATCCCCGTTCGGAAGAACCTTAAATCGTTTGGCATCTTCTCCTCCCTCACCACTACAAGACGCTCCTTTTATTCTATTCATGCCAGTCGCTAGTGTTTCATGTGCTTCAGCTGATAAAGCTCCGTGAGACATACTCCCGCTTCCAAATCTTTTTAAAATGTCCTCGAGTGGTTCTACTTCATCGATACCAATCGGTTCTTTATTTTTTTTAAACTCTAATAAATCCCTAATATTAATTGGTGGGAGATTGTGTATACCTGCGGAATATTTTTTATATTGTTCATAAGAACCGCTTCCCACTGCGCTTTGAAGCAAGTGTATTAGTTTACCTTGATACTGGTGATCCTCTCCGCTTTTTCTGTACCTATATAAACCACCAATAGGTAACGTGAATACATTTTTTGAATTGAATTTTGTGTGAAGCTCCTTAATTTTTTTCTCAATACCAATTACACCTATGCCAGATATTCTTGAGGACATCCCTGGAAAATAGTCAGAAACAATAGCCCTGCTTAAACCAACCGCTTCAAAATTGCAACCGCCTCTATAAGAACTTATTACAGATATTCCCATCTTTGACATTATTTTGAGTAGTCCAGCATCTATTGATTTTTTAAACTTTATAACGCAGCTTTCAAAGTCAGATTTACCAAATAATTTTTTTTCAAATCTTTGATAAATGCTATCTATAGCTAAGTAAGGATTCACTGTTGTTGCACCAACTCCAATTAATACAGCAAAAGAATGTGTATCCAAAGCATCCGCGCATTCTACGTTAAGTGAACAATAGCCTCTTAAACCATGTTTAACTAAATGTGAATGCACAGCTCCGACTGTTAAAATACTGGGAATACTAGCTTTTTGATTAGTGATATTTTTATCAGATAAAATTAGACATGTGCTACCTTCTCTTACTGAAGTTTCTGCCTCTTCTCTTATTTCTTCTATCCTATCTTTTAAAGATAAAGAAATATCAAATGTACAATCAATAATTTTTGTTTTTTTTAAAAAGAATTTTTTAAATTTTTTGAATTGTGCATTTGTTAGTATAGGACTGTCTAAAACATAAATATTTTCTTCAGTTAAATTGTCAAAATCTAGAATATTCCCAAGATTTCCAAATCTAGTTTTTAAACTCATTACTTTATTTTCTCTTAAAGAGTCAATTGGTGGGTTAGTTACTTGGCTAAAGTTTTGCCTAAAATAATGTGATACTGGTCTAAAATGGCTAGACAATACTGCAACGGGAGTATCGTCTCCCATTGAACCTGAGGCTTCTTTTCCTTCTTCGGCCATGGGATGAAGGATCAATTCTAAATCCTCGAGACTTAGTCCAGATAAATACTGCCTCTTTCTTAAATCTTCATTGGTAAAATTTGGTTTATCATTTTCATCAGAAATTTTCTTTTCTAGATCAACAATTTGTTTATTATATTTTTTATAATCTTTAGCTAATAAATCTTTAATTGCTTTATCTTTAAATAATTTACCTTTTTTTAAATCTATCGCAATAATTTGTCCCGGACCTAATTTTCCCTTCTCAATAATCTTTTCCTCAGAAATTTTAATCATTCCGGTTTCAGAGCCAGCAAAAAATAAATCATCTGAAGTTATAGTATATCTCAAGGGTCTCAATCCATTTCTATCTGAAGATGCTAAAACCCATTTAGCATCAGTAGCACATATTGCGGCTGGTCCATCCCAAGGTTCGATTGTGCTATTTAAAAAATTAAATAAATCTTGATGGTTTTTTGGAACAGTTTTACTTCTTTTTGACCAAGCGTCTGGTATCATCATTAATTTTATCAGTGGAGCGAGTTTGCCGGAATGAACTAGTAATTCAAACACATTATCAAGCGCGCCTGAGTCTGATGAACTCCTGATTACCGGCTTTAAGTCTTTTACATTTTTAAACAATGGACTAGACATATCTTGCTCATGAATTTTCATCCAATTTATATTTCCTCTCAAAGTATTAATCTCTCCATTATGCGCTAATGTTCTGAAAGGCTGGGCAAGATCCCAGCTCGGAAAAGTATTAGTTGAATACCTTTGATGAAAAACAGCAAACCGTGAGGTTAATTTTTTATCATTAAGATCAGGATAAAATTCTGATAGCATTTCTGCTAAAAACATTCCTTTATATACAATAGATCTTGAGCTAAATGAGCAGATATAAAAGTCTTTTAATTGACTTTCTCTCGCTATTTTTTCTATTTTTTTTCGGGTCTCAAATAGGTCTCTCTCGAGATCATTAGTTTTTAAATTTTCATTCTTTTTAAACATTACCTGAGCAATTTCTGGCCGACTTTGATCAGCAGTTTTTCCTAGAACACTTGGGTTAATTGGAACTTGCCTCCATCCGTAGATATAGTAATTACCTTCTAGTAATGCGGATTCTATGATCTCTCGACATTTTTCTTGTTCAGAATAATCAGTTCTTGGTAGAAAAATCATACCAACACAAATTCTTTTTTCCTCATCTAATGTGTGGCCTGTGTTCAAAATTTTTTCCTTAAAAAAATCTGGAGCTATCTCAATTTGTATACCTGCTCCGTCTCCTGATTTCCCGTCTGCATCAACAGCACCCCTATGCCAAATCGCTTTTAAAGCTTCAATTCCATATTCAACGACTTTTCTAGATTTTTTTCCATTCGTTGAGGCAATTAAACCTACTCCACAAGCATCATGTTCCATCTCAGGTTTGTAATTGTGAGTTTTTTCAAGAAGGGATTTATTTTTTTTGTAATTACTCATTTACGCTGCTTCCGAAGATTTGTTTTTATTTATTTTTATTTTTAAGTACTTTTCAATTTGAACTGCTGCGTCTCTTCCATCTCTAATCGCCCAAACAACTAATGAGGCCCCTCTAACAATATCTCCAGCTGCAAAAATTCCTTCTAAATTTGTTTGCATAGTTTTCAAATCTATCTTAATTGTTCCCCATTGAGAAACAGCAAGTTCTTCTGCATTAAATAATTTTGGTAATTCCTCTGGGTCAAAACCTAAAGATTTAATTACTAGGTCTGCTTTTACTTTATATTCTGAACCGATTTGTATTTCTGGACTTCTTCTACCTGACGAATCTGGGTTACCAAGTTTCATTTTATTGACCTCGACTGCCTCTACCTTCGTGTTACCTATAAAGCTTTTTGGACTAGATAACCATACAAACTCTACTCCTTCCTCTATTGCATTACCAACTTCTCGAGCTGACCCTGGCATGTTTGCTCTATCACGTCTGTATAAACATTTCACTGATTTTGCTTTTTGTCTTACAGATGTTCTTACACAGTCCATAGCTGTGTCACCTCCGCCAATTACTACTACATCTTTTCCTTCGGCATTAAGTGTACCATTATCAAATAGATCTACTTTATCACCTAATCCTTTTCTATTAGAAGCTGTAAGAAAGTCCATAGCGGGAAAAATATTTTTAAGATCATGTCCTGGTATATTTATTTCTCTTGGTTTGTATACACCGGTGGCAATTAGGATTGCATCATGTTTCTTTTTTAATTCGTGGAGGCTTTCGTCCCTACCAACTTCAAAATTTTGGACAAATTTTATACCACTATCTTTTAAAAGTTTAGTTCTTCTTTCAACAACAAATTTTTCAAGTTTAAAATTAGGTATACCGTAAATTAAAAGTCCTCCAGGTCTATCGTACCTATCGTAAATAGTAACTTGATAACCTGATTTCCTTAATTCCTCTGCGCAAGCCATGCCTGCTGGACCAGCACCTATAATTCCAATAGATTGTTTTAATTCTTTTTTAATCTTAATAGGTTTAACCCAACCCTTTTCCCAAGCAGTATCATTAATATACTTTTCTATTGAACCTATGGTTACTGTACCATGTCCTGATTGTTCGATTACGCAATTACCTTCGCATAAACGATCCTGGGGGCAAATTCTTCCACAGACTTCGGGCATATTATTTGTGCTTTGAGATACCTCATAGGCCTCTTGGATTCTTCCTTCTGCTGTTAGCTTCAACCAATCAGGAATATTATTTCCTAAAGGACAATGAATTTGGCAAAAAGGAACTCCACATTGAGAGCATCTACTAGATTGTTCTTTCGCTTTACCAGTAATGTATTCATTATAAATTTCTTTGAAATCATCCTTTCTTTTAGAAGTGCTTCTTTTTTTAGGTGTTTCCTGCTTTAACTCTACAAATTGGAGCATTTTTTTTTTCATAAGTAAGTCAAAATAGTTAAATAAAGTTTTAAATAATAGAGTTTTAAGGTCAATATTAATTACCTATATTTTAATTTTCCTTTATTTTTAATGTTATTTTTTGCATACCTGATATGCATTTAAAATGTCATTAAAAAAACAACCTTAAATTTTAATTTTATTTATGATCGATATTTTTATTCTCTCTTTAGTACAAGGAATTACGGAGTTTATACCAGTAAGCTCTTCTTCTCATTTAATATTATTTTCAGACTATGTTAACTTTGAAAATAAAAGCCTTTCTATTGATGTTAGTTTACATATCGGTTCCTTTTTAGCTGTTGTGACTTATTTTTATAAAGAAATCTTAAATTTCGTTAAAAATAAAGAACTATTCTTTAAAGTGTTATTATCATCAATTCCAGTAATGATTTCAGGGTTTATATTAGTTAAAACAAATCTAATTGATAATTTTAGAATTATTGAAATTATTGGTTGGACTACATTATTATTTGGAATTTTATTATTCATTAGTGATAAATTTAATTTAGAAAAGAATTTAAATAAAGATTTCAGTTATAAATATGCGCTCATAATTGGTATTTTTCAGGTTTTATCTCTTATACCAGGTGTGAGTAGATCGGGTATAGTAATAACAGCGACAAGATTTTTAAATTTTAATAGAGTAGACTCTGCAAAAATTTCTTTTCTACTTTCTATACCAACTCTAGCTGCAGTTTCAATTTTTGGCCTTAGTAAACATATTGAATCCCAAGATTTAAATTTTTCTTTATTAAATTTTTTTTCCATTTTATTTTCTTTTATAATTTCTTTTTTAACTATAAAATTTTTCTTGAAATATATAAAAAGATTTAGTCTTAAAATTTTCGTAATTTATAGAATTCTTTTGGGAGCAATTATTCTTTTTTTTGTTTATTTATAAAAACAAAGTTAATAAAATTAAAATAACTAGTACAAAAACAAAAAAAACTAATACAGCTTTGTTTAGCGATAACGATAATATTATTTTCATTTTTTCAAAAATTTGGTTTCATCTTTTTTAGAATATATAAACTTAAAATAATTTGAACTGTCAATAAAGAAAGACTATATCTAGGTAAAATAAAAAAAAATGAGAATAATCCGATATTCGCAAAATAAAATAATATTACATAATTTGTTATAGATATTTTAAATTTTAGGGCTAAAATTATTCCTATAAAAGATGTAATTGCTATTATTGTTTTAGGTATTATGTGCATTAGTGAATAATAATTGTTGTAAGAGGCGTTTAAATCTATGAATAAAAATGAAAAAAATTTTTTTAAATAAAGGGTAAAGTATCTTAATGGGTCAGCTTTTATAAAAATTATTGCTTGTTCCATAAGTATTTGATCCTGCAAAAGATCGTATTTTTCTTGAGGTCCTTTAGACTTTAATTCTATCAATTTTTGTTTTACCTCTGGGATAACTTTTTCTATCTTTCCAAACATACCTACGCCTTCAACTTTCGTTCTTGGATGATTTCCTTTCAAAAGATTGTATCCTGCTGACTTAGTTATAGTTATTACACCAAATATATTATAATTTCGGTATAAGTAGGGTGAAACTACAATTAAAGTAATTAAGCCTATAATTATTATTTTGCTCAATTGTTTTTTTTTTAAATAAAGGTAAATAAGTGACAATATCACAAAGACAAAATATTCACCCCTAAGTAGCATTAATAAACCTGATGCTATTGAAAAAATAGTTATGTTTGGGAAATTTATGATTTTGAATAGTTTAAAGTAAGAATAAAGAAAGACATTCAATAGAAACACTTGAAGAGTAATAGATGAAATTTGTGATACTGCATAAACATTCATAGGAAATAAAGCGAATACTAAAGTTCCAATTGTGCTTAAATTTTTTGAAAAAAATTCTAGCAGTATTCTATATGTCAAGAAGATGGTAACTAAACTAATAAAAAGCTGAGTAAATTGAACTGTCCATAGGAAAGTATCAATATTGTTAATAAAGATTTTTATAAGATATAAGAATAGCGGATATAATGGAGGCATAAATATATTTGGAACAATTTCTCCTTGGATAGTATGAACGCTTAAAGCACCAAAAAGTTCCAGATTGCTTAGTAAAATCCCCCATTCATGATCAACTTTTAGGTCTCTAAACATTATAATACCAATAATTCTTATAAAAAATGAGATTATTAATATAAAAAATACGTTATGCTTAAGTAAGTAGCCCATCTAATTAAAAATTTTGTAAAGTTTAATTGAAAGAGAAAAAGGTAAAATCTTTAATACAAAACCTATTAAATTCCAAAATTTAGGATAAAAGATTTTTTTAAAATAAACATTTTTATTTTTATATACTATATTAGCTAACTTTTTTGTTGAGCCTTTTGGTAATTTTATTTTTTTACCAAATGCTAAATTTGTATCTAGATAACCAAGAACGTAAAACTGAATTTTTGTATTTTGAAATTTTTCTTCAAAAGCCAAACTTTCAAAATATGACTCTAACCCCCGCTTTGCTGCAGAATAATTTGGATTTAAATTTCTACCTAAAAGACCAGAAACAGATCCGAATCCGATAATACTCGCATTTTGTTTTTTTAGAAAACCACTTAATTTGTTTAGTGTAAATGAAATTGAGAGAAAATTCGCGTAAATTAATTTTTTTATATCATCAACATTTGGCTCAAAATTATCATTTTCAAACATCAAACCAATTGGAAACAAAATACCTTTTATGTTTTTAAATATATCTTCCTTGAATAGCAATTTTTTATTTATTTCTTCAATTGATGAAAAATCTATCGCAATACATTCAACCCTGATTTTATATCTCAGTTCTAAGTCTGACTTTATTGCGTTTAAGTCTCTAATATCCCTTGAAATTAGAATTAAATTATTTTTTTCTTCAGCAAATTTTATTGCTAGCTCCCTTCCAAGACCAGACGATGCACCAATAATTAGATAACTCATAGATCTAAACGTTTTGAAGCTTCTGATTTATATGATCGTTTTTTATCAAACTCATGAAGTTTTTTTTTAAAATCATACGCTTGATTGTACGTTTTATAAAAGATTTCCTTGTTAATTCTTGAATCTTTTACCACAGAAGGAAGAATGTCATATTTTGTATAGAGCTTATCAACTTCATTCATAAAAGAAAGTGTTGATTTATTTTTTATAAAGTCAAAAGTTACACAAATTTTATTATCTTCAAATCGTAAAAAACTTTGCTCACCACTCATATTTTTTAAGGAAAATAATGCTATTGATGGTTCAAATACTTTATAGAGTTTTTTAAATTCCCCTAAAAAATTTTGTAAATTTTTTTGATTAATAAGTAATTGAATTTCCAAAAATCCCTTTTTTCCAAAAAAATTAAAATAATCCTCTTTTCCATAGAAAGGAAAAATAACTTTTAGAAAATTCTCTTTTTTTTCCTTTTTTTCAAATTTACTTGAATGTAAAAAAATAAAATTAATTATGCTTATAGAAAACTTGTTCCAAAAAGCTATTGGAAATGGTTTGAATTTATTATCCTTTATCTTAAAATTTTGAAAAGTGCTAGTAGACTTATTATCAACAAAATTTTCATAAATTATTCCTTCACCAAAATGCTTTAAATTATCTGCTCTGTGCCATGAATAGATAAATGAAGAATTTTTATAATCTTTTTTGAAAAATTTCTCACATTCTTGGATAGTGCTAACGTTAGATTTTTTTGTGTTAAAAATTGAATTTTCAATATGGGTAAGGTTAAATGTTACTTGAACGATTGTACCTGTAAGTCCAAGACCTCCTACAGTCAAATCAAAAATATCTTTATTTTCTTCTTCTGAAAGACGCATCCAACCATTAATTTTATGAAATAATAGAATGCTTTTGATAGATTTTCTAATAGTTCCATGTACCGCACAGGATTTACCGTGAGAATTAGCTGAAACAGCTCCACCAATTGTTATAGTTGGATACCCTGGAAGTTGAGGTATCCATAAATTTTTTTTTAAGGTAAAATTTAAAAAATCAATTAATGTCATCCCTGCCTCTACTGTGATTGTTTTTTCATTAATATTAAAATCAATTATTCTATTAAATTTTTTCAACTCTAGTGAAACACCATTCTTATTAATCCCTAGCGGACTATAAGATAAGTTAGAACCTGTATTAATAATTTCATCAAACTGTCTACTAATTTCTTCTAATTGTTTATATTTATCAGGTTTAGCGTACAAAATATTAAGAGAGAAACTCTTATCAAAAGAAAAAGTCTTTTTTTCTTCGGTTGTAATATTTTTCATTTAAATTTTAATTTTTAAGAACAATTCTAACATTTCTTTAATTGTAAGTAATATATTTTTTAAGCTGACTGAAGAACCAGTTCCGAATGTTCTGGGATAAGTATGTATACCTATTTCTTTAACATTATAACCTTTATACTTACTTTTAATTGCAAGTTCTGCCCCTATAAATGGACTGTTAGAAATTAGATTTATCTTTTTTAAAAGAGATTTTTTGATTAATCTAGAGCCAGTAGAAATGTCTTTAAAATTTGTGTGAAATAAAATCCTCAAAATTTTATTATAAATCCAAGAAATGACAATTCTGCTAGTCTTATATTTCTTCTTATATCTATAAGTAATAACCAAGTCTGAATTTTCAGTTTTCTTTATTAATTTTGAAAGATCAAAAACATCATATTCTGCATCACCGTCAGTCTGAAAAATCCAATCAGATTTACAATTTTTTATACCCGTTTTTATTGCTGCGCCGTAGCCTAAATTTTTTTTATGAAATATTACTTTTATATTCTTATGTTTTCTTGCAATTTCTTTTGCATATAATCCAGATTCTTCTGGACATCCATCGTCTACTAATATTATTTCATTTTTTTTAATATTAATCCTTTTTAAAATTTGAATACTTTTTTTAATCATTTTTTTAACAGTTTTTCTGTCCTTAAAAAGTGGAAACATTATGCTAATTGACTTGATTTTTTTCATTTAGTTTTTTGTTTGGTGCGCCTGCTAGGATTTGAACCCAGAACCTCCTGGTCCGTAGCCAAGCGCTCTATCCAGTTGAGCTACAGGCGCTTCAACTGTTTACATAT
>MDTD01189058.1_pt1 | contig 12452 bp, 11 predicted proteins | sample 811221 | NCBI WGS metagenome assembly MDTD01 (sample SAMN05326646, study PRJNA326480) | marine metagenome | isolation source: seawater | place: Pacific Ocean: South West | collected 2011 | reverse complement strand
CATTCACATGGATTACCTTTTTTATCCCAACACTCTTTATCAATATGCCATTCTGTAATTTTACCATCGCTTGCCGAATTGTCATATACATACTTAGATGCGATCACACCATTTCCATAATATCTTGTCCATAACCCATTCTTGAAACCATTTAAATAAGTGCCTTCTAATCTTTTCATACCATTTTCATACCAATACATCCAATTCCCATCTCTGATTCCATTTTTATAATTTCCTATCATAGATTTTGGTCCACTAAAGTGAAAGGATTCTTGCTTAATTAATTCAAGGCCCTTTTCTGTTTCTTGGTAATATGATATCATACTGATTCTACCATTATTATGTGTCTCAACGACCTTCGAAGTATCATTTCCGTAAGAGATTGCAATAATTAAGTTAATTAAAATTATAATATTTTTCATTTGGTCTTGGAATGATATCTTATAATCTACAAATGTAATACCATTAAAGAAATATCAGCTTCAAAAACTTGCTTTTGGTGAATTGATAAAATATTTGATAAGATAATAAAAAGCTTGATTAAGAAAATAATTTTTGTACTTTCAAGGATTAAGAACTTTACATACCAGCTGATATTAGGTTTTTACTTTATTTGAAAAACTCAAAAAATTAAAAATTAATTTCTAATTATATAAACTGTTTTGACTGTAAAATGAAAAAAGACAAAAATAAATTTGAAAAATTTTTTTATAGCAATAAAAAAAACATTATGAATAAGTGGGATCATTATTTTCATATATACGATCGACACTTCAACAAATACAAAGATCAAGATATCGTATTATTAGAAGTGGGTGTCTCTAATGGTGGTAGTCTAATGATGTGGAAAGATTATTTTGGTAAAAACTCGAAAATATACGGAATAGATATAGATCCTAGATGCAAAGAATTTGAAAAAGAAAATTTAAAAATTTTTATTGGATCTCAAACAGATTTAAAATTTCTAAATACAATTAAAAACCAAATTCCAAAGGTTGATATATTAATTGATGATGGCGGACATTTTATGGATCATCAAATAATCACCTTTAATGAATTATTTAACCATATAAGCGATGATGGTATATATTTATGCGAAGATATGCATACTAGTTACTGGGTATCGTTCGGAGGAGGTTACAAGAGGGCAGGAACTTTTTTAGAGTATTCAAAAAGCTTTATTGATCAACTTAATGCATTTCACTCTGAACAGGTTGAATTTAAACCCGATTATTTTACCTTTGCGGTTGATTCTATTCATTATTATGATAGCATATTAGTAATTGAAAAGCGCAAGAGAACCCCTCCCAAAAACATTATATCAGGGGAAATATCTTTTGAAAAATCTAGGAATCCTAGTTTCAGGCCAAAATTAAAACCTACGCCAAAGAGTAAATTTTTAATAATATTAAATAGAATTATAAGGCGATTTAGAATTAGAAATTTTTTAATTAAGTAAGATCATCTAAAATAGTCCACCATTAAACAATCATATTATTTAGTTTAGATTTATCATTTTTAAATTTTGCTACTTCAAATTACTTAAATCTTCATTTTGTGTTCATATGTTTTGTAATGGTTTGAAATATTTTCATTTGAGTATGATTTTTCAAAGGTTTTCAGGGCGTTCATTGAAAAGTAATTCCAATTTTCTAAAATGCAGGATAATTTTTTTGATAGATCATGCTTTTTTGTTAATTCAACGAAAAAACCATTTTTTCCATTACTTATTACATCTTTAGATCCTTCTGTCCTTGTGCAAATAATCGGAGTTCCTTCTCTAAGAGATTCAATATTTACAATCCCAAAAGCTTCTGATTTACTTGCGGATATGCTTGCCAAACTTCTAGAAAATATAGGCCCAATGCTGCTATTTGGTATATTACCTAAAAACGAAACATTTTCACTCAGTTCTAAAAATGCAGTCAATTTTTCTAAAGTATGTTTTTCTGGTCCATCTCCAATAATCAATAAATTAAGATCAGGGTAGATTTCTTTACATGCATTAAAGGCATGAAGTAAATCTGCATGTCCTTTTGACAAAGATAATCTTCCAACAATACAAATACTATGATCACGATCTTCTAAAGGCTTCCAATTATTTTTAGAATTTCTCAATAAATAAGGGAGAACAGATATTTTTCTCTTTTTGATATTGAAAAATCTGGTTATTAGGTTTGACATAGTATTTGAATTTGTAATCAAATGAGTATTTGCTTTTAGGATCAACATCCTTCTTTTTCTTAGGACCCAACTGGAAATAAAATTATTTTTTGAATCTATCGCAAGTTGGTATGGAGAGGTATGAAGATAATTGATTCTATTTGAAACCCTGAAAATATAACTTGCAATAGTTACTATATTAGTAGAACCGAAATTAGATATACATAAAACTGGGTTTTCTTTTTTTAGTATTTTACAGATGAAAATAAAATCTCTTAACCGAGTTGGTCTTTTATTTGGGTAAGTGAAATATTTAATGTTCTTTTCATCAGGTGGGATATTTTCAACCTTGCCATCAAGAATAAAAATAACTGAAAAGTTATTATTTACAAACTCCTTACCAAGATATCTAAAATAATCTGGTATGGCTGTTCCAAATTTACTTGTGCTAATTAAAATTGTTTTCATTGAAAGTATTTTATCTGCCAGTGATGTATCAGAAGTGATTCAAAATCTACTACACCAAAAAAAATATATTGAATCTAGCTACCTGTTTTCTTAAGGAAAAGAGTGCTAATGAGAATTTTTTTAATTTTTCTGATAAAAAACCAACATTTTTTATTAAATTAATTACATCCCTTTCATTTGTAAATAATTAACTATATATATTAATTATACTATAAGTTTTTAAATAATACTCAGTTTAATCTTAAAATTTAAGTGTCGGAAGATAAAGAAAATCAAATCAAGTTTGATCCGGGGAGCCCCATTGGTTGCGGAATCGCTCTTTTAGTATTTTTTTTCGCTATAGTTTCTCTCAACTGGGGATTTTTCACAAGCATGACAGATTGGAGTTTGAAAGATGGGGAAAATTTGCCTTTTTATCATCTTTATGATTTTAAAGGTGAGGGAAGATATAAGGACACACTATTTTTTTGGATTCATCAGTATCTTAATGTTCCTTCTTTAATTATTGTTATTTTTGGGACCTTAACAGCTTTAATTATAAGCCTTCCCCTAGATAGAATATCAAATGTACCTAAAATACTCTCAAATATATGGAAAACCGAAAATTGGTCATATCTTGATGTAATTGATCAAATTTGTGATTATGCTGCAAGGGCAAGAAAGCATGGAACTTTTTCACTTGATAAAGAAGTCCAAATTCTTCCTGAGGGATATATGAAAGATTGGTTAGATTTAATGATTACGGAAAGAGACCCAAAAAAATTAAAAACATACATGTTTACTGAAATGGCAAATATGGCTAATCGTCATAAAAATGGTGCTGATTTCTTTAAAAAAGGTGAAAAATATGCTCCTTCTTTTGGAATGATGGGGACTGTAATGGGTCTAATCGTGATGATGAACGGATTTGAATTGGAGGGCAAAGAGCTTTCCGAAACAATGACAGATCTTTTAGGGGGAATGGGAACAGCGCTTATAACAACTTTGTATGGCGTTCTTTTGGCAAATTTTATTTTTGGACCTATAGCAGGAAAACTTGAGACTTTATCAGGGATTGAAGTGAGGCATAGAACTGTTGTTATGGAAGGTATTATGTCAATTCATTCTAGAGAACATCCAATTATCGTGAAAGAAAGATTAATGACCTTTGTTCCAATTGCAGATAAAGAGATTGAACAAAAACCAAACGAGAAATAGTGCTAGATATTAGGGAACTTTAGATTGCAAGATCTAAATATACTGCAAGGTACTGATTCTTCTGATGAGGGAGCTCAAGCATGGGCAATCCCTTTTGCAGACATGATGACACTACTTTTAACGCTTTTTATACTTTTGTTAGTTATATTAAAAGAGTCTGAAAAATTTGTAGATCGTCAAATAAATCTATTATTAAAAGAAACATACGAACAATTAAAAGAAGAGATAAAAGACGAAAATGTATCGATAGAAAGAGTTACAAAAGGTATCCAAATTACATTGAGAGGTAATTTATTTCAGTCAACGAAAGCGAATGTAAACAAAAGCTATATACCAATTATCCAAGATATAAGTAGAATTATCGAAGATTGTAGATTGTTTAACATTGATAAAACTAAAGAATATTCTGCTTTAATGAATTTTTTAAAGGAAAGAAATGAAGAATTGAATGTAGAAATAAGATGCGAAGGTCATACAGATGATGCTGTTTTACCTTCGCAATCAGAATTTCGAAACAATTGGGAACTCTCTTCAGCTCGGTCATTAAGAGTAGTGAATATAATGAATGAAGCTTCTAATATTTCTGAAAAATATTTTTCATATAACGGATATGGTGAATTTCGACCTTTAATTAATGTTTCAGGTATAAATGATTTTCAAAAGAAAAAACAAGCAAGAGCATACAATAGAAGAGTAGAAATATATTTAGACGCATTTGCACGGCCGAAGACTAGATCGTCTGAAGATGAATTTCTAAAAATGATGAACGATAAATTTAAAAAAGAAGGCCTTGCATCCCCTTCAAGTTAATCTAAACTACTGTAGAGATCTACTTCCCAGCTTATTAATTCTCAAGTATAAAGTGGGAAAATAATTAATCATTTAGATTATACAAACCCAAAACTTTCATTTTACCAACATTCACAGAGAATAATTCTTTATCAAGAGGTGGAATATTGTTTTTAGCCTTCAAGTACAGATGAGGTTGTTGCCCATAAAAGTTTGTAATAAAATAATCTCCTGGTATCTTATCTGTTTCATTTGTTAAGGCTATAAATTGAAAATTCAATCGTTTTCGATCATTAATTGGTATCATATGTCGATTTCTGGATCCAGGGGAATTATGAATTGATACCATTATAGAATCTCTATCATCATTTTGTATAATCCATTCTAATCCTTGACGGTAACTAGTTCCCCAAGCATCACCTTCATAAGATAGCATTGGATCTTTACCCGCAAGAATATTGAAGTAAACTGATTGGTTAGGGTGAGTTTTAATAATTGATAAAATTGCAGGGGAAAAAGCAAAAATTCCTAAAAATAAAACTATATGATTTTTTTTGAATGTAAAATATGAACATATCGAATCTGTTGTAAAAATAAATCCTTTAACCATAAAATACGAGATGAAAGGATACAAAAAAAACATATGTCTCCAACCACCATAAAGAGTAGAACCAAAAAAAACTACTGAAAAGACAGGGACTAAAAAGCCTGCAGCCATAAAATTATCAATTAAAGTACTTTCTGTTAATTTTTTAAATAGATGTTGACAGTTTTTCCAAAGGCCGATGAAAAAAAATAAAATAAATGACAAAGGTGTAGTAACTCCAATCCAAAGCGGAATGTAATACCATGGTAGATCAAACCTGCTGATATATTTTCCCAAAATAAAGTTCTCTCCTGCAAAAGGATACTGTTTTAAAACTAGAAACATGTCAATAATACTTTTTATAGGATTAGTCCAAGGAGGCCAAAAAACAAAAATGAAAAAAAACAGGAACAAATAAAACAAGGATAGGTTTTTTAGGATTTTTTTAGTTCTAATATCCCTTATGTTGCCAATGCATATATAAAATGCAGAAAAAAGAAAAGGCAGATAAACTGCAACAACTTTAGTAGAAATAGAAATACCAAGCGCCAATGCGGACCAAACTAAATCTTTAATTTTAAAATGCATAAAAGATCTAATCATAGGGATCATTGAAATAGCGATAAAAGTTTGTAAAATAGAGTCTTTTGGGTTAAAAAATCCTTGACCAAATAGCCTTGGATGGAATAAATAAAAAAAAGAGAAGAGTATAGCAAACTTATTTTTGGGGAATACTAATTTTATGAAGAAGAAATAACTTATATACCCTACAAAATAAAATATAAAATTCAAAGCATGCCGCATCGTATAGATATCTCTAAAATCATTTAGCTGAAATGACTCTTCAATAATGGCGGAAATAGTATCAAAAATAGGGCCATACATTTTTTCTAAATAATTAAAATTTTCGAGCCCTTCTGGGATAGGCTTTATCCAACCTAACCCAAAAAATTTTACAAGATATACTAAAACTCTTTGCCCTGAATCACGGTGATGTGATTCATCCCAGGAAATTCCAAAGTCTTTAGATATATAAATTCCAGTTATAAATAATGAAACAAAGAAAAAAGCACCCAAAGATTTAATTTTTAATTTTTCAATAATTGAAATAACCAAGGTTATATATTTTTTAAGAACCAGATTTTGATCTTACCAGTTCTACGTTCATAGGTGTAGAGTCCATGTTAAAATTATTATGCACAGAATTAATAGTAATTTGATATGCTAGGTAAACTTCTGATACATAAGAATTTTCTCTACAATATATTCTATTTTTTTCATCTTTAGATTATAGAACATAGGCAGTCTAATTATTCTTTCACTTATTTCTATAGTTATTGGGCATTTAGAACGATCCCACCCAAATTTCTTGCTCATTGTTGATTTGTGCAGTGGGATGTAATGAAAAACTGAGTTGATTTTATTTTTGTTAAGCCAGTTTATTAATTTATCTCTTGATTTTCTATTTGGCATAATAAGGTAAAACATGTGATATGATGATTCACAATGAGAAGGAATAAATGGTAAAAGAACATTATTTATGAGAGCCCATTTTTCTAGCAGGGAATAATATTTTTTCCAAATTTTTTTCCGTTTGTTTTGTATTTTTTTTGAATTTTCCAGTTGCCCGAATAAAAATGCAGCTAGTAAATCAGATAATCTATAAGATGAACCAATATCAATCCAAGAATATTTGTTTACTTGTTTCTTCAAAAAATCTAGCCGGTTAGTGCCTTTGTCAAATATAATTTCTGCTCTTTTTATATATTTTGCATCATTTATAAATAGAGCTCCCCCTTCTCCACAGGTTATATTTTTTGTTTCGTGGAAGCTTTGGGTAGAAAAGGTACCAAAAGTTCCTAAAAACTTATTTTTGTACTTACCAAAAAGGCCATGAGCATTATCTTCTATTATCAAAAGATTATTTTTATTGGCAATTTCTACTATTTTATCCATTTCACATGAAACCCCAGCGTAATGAACGGGAATTATTGCTTTTGTTTTTTTCGTAATTAAGGGTTCAATAAGATTTTCATTTATATTTAAAGTATCTCTTCTGATATCTACAAATACAGGTTTTGCTCCATTCAAAACAAAAGCATTTGCGGTCGATACGAAAGTATATGAAGGCAGAATGATTTCATCTCCAGGCTGTATATTTAAGAGAAAGGACACGGCTTCTAATGCATGAGTGCAAGAAGTCGATAAAATTGATTTTTTTAAATTGAATGTTTTTTCAAGAAATTTATTACATTTATAAGTGTATTCTCCAGCCCCTGAAATATGTTTTTTATTAATTGCCTTTTTTATATATAATAACTCATTTCCAGCAATTGAAGCTGAGTTAAAAGGTATGTTTTTATTTTTCATTATGTAAAATTCTTCTTGAATAGATGGCAAAACTTGTATCCAATTGTTAAAATAATTTGTTAAAACTAATTCCCAAAAATTTTGTAATGTTTTTATATCCTATGTTTTTTGCTTTGTTATTATCAATATTTAAAGTAAGAGAGTTGAATTTTCTTCTTAATAATTCATGTGAGTACTCTGGATGATCTGTGCCTATGCAGATTCTCCTATCAAAATTTTTAAATAAAAATTGGATGTCTTTTTCAATTGAACTTCCTTGATATTTTAATATTGTTAGGGATAAATCAAGTAAAAGGTTTTGATTAAATCTTACTAATTCCGCATATTTAAGTAATTGGATATCTCCTCCATGTACAAGGATTAGTTTTAGTTTAGGAGTTTTTTTCAAAATATTAATTAAATAATAGAAAGGATCATGTGATGGATAATATTTAATTTCACTGTGTACATATGTACAATAAAACACTATAAGATTTTTGTCGCTGCAAAGTCTAAATATGTCTGCCAAGGTATCATTATAATGCATTTTATTAAATCGAGGATGTATTTTAACAGCATTATAGCCAATATTTTTTATTTCATTTATTTCTCTTTTTAAATTTTTACTATGAACATTTAATCCTGCTACTGGTATCAAGGAATTATTTTTTGAGCATTTCTTTATAAAATTACTATGGTTGTAATTTTCGACACCATGTATACCCACCGCATTTGCTCCGAGGAATCCATAAGTTTTTAAGTCTCTCTTTAGTTTTTCGAAAGTTGAGTCTAATTCACTTCCTAACCATTTACCAGTCAAGGTGGGGTGACATAATGAGTCAAAAATAGGGATCATGATATAAATAAAGTGTTGATAAAATTTTCTCCATTAAAATATATGTATTTTAAAATTGTCATGTAATCCATTATCAAATAAAGATCTCATTTTTCGTATTGTTTTAGTTTTAATAATTATATTTCCAATGGCTTTATCTGCAGAACTAAAAGGCTCAATTAAATGGCCTCTTTTTTTATATAGAGTTATTTGATCAATGTAGTTATTTATATTATTTAAAAATGATATTTTGTTAAATTTTCCTGATTGTTTTCTAGAGTGGAGCATATACGACCCAAAAAATTGATTTTTTTTCATTGCTTTTGGATTAAATTTAAATTCTTTATTAATAGAAGCTTCTACTTCGGCTCCAATCATATCAACGCCTGTTTGTTTTTTTATAATTGTTGGGATAAAATTTCCTCCAGACCGAGGTCCAATCTCTAGGATGAATACTTTATTATCTTTAGTTATAATTACATCAAAGTTAAAAGGTCCTCGACTAAATCCGGATAATTGTAAAATTGATTCTAATTTATTTTTAGCAACATCAAGAATTTCTTTATTGTGTGAAGATGGAAAAGTTTCGCCCCAAGGAGCCATAAAATTTTTATCATTATAAAAATGACCATCGCCAAAGTAGATGAATATTATTTTTCCATCTTGATAATATCCATCTCCACAAATCTGTGGTTTTTTTTTAGATAAACACTCTTCGATGATAATTTGCTTTTTATTAGAAAAATTAAAAGCATTTTTAATTTTTTCATTAAAGTTTCTATTTAATATTGAAATGCCCTTGCTGCCGTTTGAATCAATTGGTTTAACAATATATTTCTTTTTATTTTTACTTAAAAATTTTTCTATTTCTTTATAGTTTGCATAATCAAATAATTTAAAAGGAATATTCTGAAGATTATTCTGTTTTAATAATTTTCTAAATTTAAATTTATAAACAAGATTTTTTACACATGCATAACTATTAGATGGTAATCTAAGTTTGTTGGCAATGTATGAACATGTCAATGTTGATAAATCTGAGCCTGGGGCTAAAATTCCATTTATTCTTTCTTTTTTAGCTATGTGAAGTAGCTTTTCTTTTTCTAAAGTGGATATGTTGAATGATTTATGAGCTAGTTTGTGCCCAGGGTTTTGGTTGATATTATCCGATGTTAAAACCCAATATCCTGCATTTAAAGCATATTTAATTGAAGGGACCTGATGGTGCGATGCACCTAAAAATAAAATTTTCTTCATATTTTCATTCGAGCAATTCCTAAACCTGAGTTACCATAATTATTTCCACTGTATAATAAAAAAAGATGATCAGCTTTTTTAAAAACATGAGGATAGCACATTTCTTCAGAATCCCATCCATTTTTTGATAGGTTTATTCCTACATTATTATCTTCTCTTTTCCAATTTTTTCCGTCGTCTGAAAAAGCATAACCTAATTTATATCGGTCTCCCCGTGCGCAGAAAAACATATGGTAGAAATTATTATGTTTAAAAATAGTAGGCCTGGATATTGCATATTCACTAGAGTTTTTGAAAGGAATAGCAATCTTATTTTTTCTTGTCCAATTTATACCATCAACAGATGAGGCATATTTAATTAGGTAGTAATGTTTTATTTTATGCTTTTTTGACATTTCCCATTTTAAGAATGACGTATACCACATTTCCCATTTGGTTTGGTTTTTAGCTACATAAACAGATCCAATTGACAGAAAGTCATTTTTATCTCTATCCAATAATGGTGCTCTTGAAAACCGTCGCACTTTTCCATTATTAATAATTGCTAATCCTAATTGATTTTGAAAAGGTGTATTTACGGTAGGCATCCATCCTGTGTAATAAAGATAAATCGAACTTTTCATCTTCACAATTGAAGGGTAAGAAACACCATTTTCATCAAAAGTTCCGAGCTTTCCTTTTGTAAGAATGGGTTCTTTGTCAATCGAAACAATTTTAGGATTACTACCTATCTCTAAGATTCCTTTCCCAATGCTTGAAATATTATCCTTATTCCTTCCTGTGATATATAAATCAAAAAGATTATCCTCTCTTTCTATCGCAAAGGATGCGCCGACATGAGAAACCATCCATTTTATTTCTTCAGTTGGCTTTATAAGGGGTCCTAATTTTTCCCAATTGAATCTCAAGCTAATAATTCTTTTGAATTTTTGATTTTATCATTTCCATCAATTTTATTTACCGCAAATAACATAATCCATCTACCTTTGAACTCTAACCAGGGCTTAGGTAAGTTTTTATCAATTATATCAACACAATGTGGTGATGAAGCATTTGATAATATCATATCGCCAGCTTCACATAAACTATCAATGTCTATTTTTTTATTAGATTGAGTAATAATCTTACCGCCTCCTGAAAAATAATCAATTCCTTTTGAACTCATCATTATCATTGGAACAGTAAGTTGGTGATCACCAATAGGATCAATATGGGTATTTAAAAATCCTTGCCCACTTGGATAAAATTGAACGGCTATTCTAGCTGTGCAATTGTCTTCTAACCTATTTTTTAGAAATTTATCTTTTCTTATTCCATTGATAAGGTTTTTTAAGAAAAAAATATTTCTCGTCTTCTTAAATAGACTAAATAGATCTTGATTCCATGGATAAAAAACAAACTGGTGAAAGGTGCCTTTCACATAGGATCTTTCATCATTTATATTTATTCTATGGGAATTAGGAGCTGAAGGTGAGATGCTTTTGTAATTAGGCAAGGAGTTTTTACCTATATTTACTAAATATCCTTTAAAAGCTTTGATCCATTCTTTATCAATTACATTTTTTATTACGCAATATTTTTTTTTAATTAAAATTGATTTGATTTGATCAATTATTTTTTTTTCATGAATTATATTTTCAATATCTTCTATGATAATATTTTCTTTATTCTCTTGTTTCATGATTTATAGAACCTTTTAGCCTTGCCCAGCTCGGTATGTTCTTTTGGATGGATTATTAACTCTGAATTTTTCAAGGCTCTTTGGTGGAATAGACCAATATCCTAACCTTTGAGCTAACATTGTTTCTAAATCAAATTTAGAGCCAAAAAGAGATGGGTAATCAATTTGTTGTTTAATAAATGGGCGGGTGTATTGTTGATTGATTGCTCTTCTAGGTTTTTTTGATAAATTTATACCACCTCCGTGCCAAAGGTTTGAATCTAAAACAATCAAAGAACCTGCAGGGCAAGTAATTTGTTTTTCATTCGAAGAAATATATTCTTGACTAGGTAATTCAGGATTAGTATAGCGGCCAGGAATGACGTAAGTCCAACCATTAGTTTTTGTAAAATTTTTGATAACTATCAAAACATTTACACTCAATAATTTAGTTGATACAAAATCTTTTGGAAAATCTTTGTGGTATTTACTTTGATTATGCTTAAGTCCTGGAAAAAGAATAATTCCGTTCTGTAAGTTTAGTATAGATGTTTCACCTACAAGTAGATCAACCCATTTTAGAATAGTAGAATGCATGACCAGGTCAATAAAGATTTTGTGCTCAGGAATTATTGCTCTTACTTGCCCCCAATCCCCAATTTTTTTTAGTAGGTTTTTACCAAAAACTTTGATTTGATTATTCCAAATTCTATCAAGTTCATTTCTAATTTTTATTAAATATTCTTTATTAAAAACATTGTTTAATATAAAAAAGCCATCTTTTTCTAACAGTTCAATAAACCGATCTTCCTCTGATTTAATAATTCTTGAGGATAACCCTTTATATATTTGATAATTTTTTCTCACGATTCAATGTTCTCAACTTTATCTATAATATATAATGGTCGATTTTTAACTTGAATAAAAATTTTTCCAATATAAGTTCCTATTATTCCTAAGGAACTTAGAATAAGCCCTGTACTTGATAATAAAACTATAATAATTGATGTAAAACCAGGATATGACCCTTTGAGGAAGTATGTTGAAAGTGCATAGATGGAATAAATGATTGTGAAAATGATATATATAAAACCAACTGCAACCATTTTTCTTAATAATATATCAGAATTAGAAGTTATTCCATCAAT
>MDTD01012366.1_pt1 | contig 12453 bp, 12 predicted proteins | sample 811221 | NCBI WGS metagenome assembly MDTD01 (sample SAMN05326646, study PRJNA326480) | marine metagenome | isolation source: seawater | place: Pacific Ocean: South West | collected 2011 | reverse complement strand
TGAGAATTTTGGTTCTAAAATAAATATCATTAAGAATGACTTATATCAAAGTTCAAATAGTGCTTATTCTGCGATGTTAGCTTTAGAGAAAAAAATAGACTCAGACTATATTCACATTAATTGTGATATTTTGTTTTCTTCATCTTTACTTACCACTTTAATAAATGATGAAAGGAAAAATCTATTGGCTGTTAGAGGAGACTTGTCTTTAACTGAGAATATGGAAAATATAATTGGACTAGACGGGCGTATAGTCAATATGGCTTTGCGCTGTTCAGATTTGGCAAAATTTAAAGGATTTGGATTAGCCAAAATAAGCAAAGAAGCATTAAATGAGAACATTTCTTTCTATAACATCCTGAATGAGACTAAACAGAAGGAAGAAAATTACTATGGTTTAATTCGTATGTGCTTAGGAAAGATTGAATATCATTACTTAGAATCAGATGAAAATAACCTTTCGGAACTTAATACACTAAACGATATGGAGAATTGTAAATTTCAATTCTAGAAATCCCTAATAAATAAATACAAAAAATATGAAAATCCCATTTTTTAATTACCCTGATTTGTATCTTAAAAATAAAGATAAATTAATAGACATTTTTTCAGATGTAGGATCAAGGGGCGCATTTATTATGCAAAAAGATTTAGAAGAATTTGAGCATAATATTGCAGAATATACCGGATCTAAATATGCCTTAGGTGTTGCAAATGCAACAGATGGTCTGCAAATAGCTCTAATGGCAGGTGGATTAAAAGAAGGGTCGGAAGTAATTATTAGTTCTCATACTATGATAGCTACTGCTTCAGCAATACATTATGCAGGCGCAAAACCAGTTCCCGTTGAAGCAGGTTCAGACCTAATGATAGATCCTTCATCTTTAGAAGAGGCCATAAATGATAATACTTCTGCAATTATGCCCACTCAACTCAATGGACGAACTTGCGATATGGATTGTATTATGAGTATTGCAGATAAATATTCTTTAGATGTTTATGAGGATGCAGCACAAGCCTTAGGCTCTAAATTTAAAAATAAAGCTGCAGGTACCTTTGGCATAGCTTCAGCAATCAGCCTTTACCCAGCTAAATTATTAGGATGTTTAGGTGACGGAGGTATTGTTTTGACTAATGAAGAAGAGGTTTACAAAAAACTGAGTCTTCTTAGAGACCATGGGCGTGATCCGTATAGTGGAGAAGTTAGTTCTTGGGGCTTCAATACAAGACTTGACAATATGCAAGCAGCATTTCTTAATTTTTTTATGTCCGACTATGATGATATTGTTAAGAGAAGACGACAAATTGCTTCCTTATACAACGAAGGTCTGTCTTCAATAGAACAGATAACTTTGCCAACTCCGCCAAATGATGGAGATCATTTTGATGTATTTCAAAATTACGAGATTCAAGCCCATCGAAGAGATGACCTTAAATCTTATATGTCAGAGAAAGGCATAGGCAGCCTAGTGCAATGGTCTGGAAAGGCAGTACACCAATTTGACCAATTAAAGTTTTCTGTTCAACTGCCCAAGACCGACGAACTTTTTCTAAAAATTCTCATGATTCCTCTAAATATGTCTATAACTGATGAAGAAGTAGAATATGTTATAGAGACTATTAAGGAATTTTATAAAGGTTAAACATGAATGAAAATAGTAATACCTTATCCAAGAAAATTAGATTACATGCTCTTGAGATGACCCATTTGGGTAAAAGTTCACATATAGGTTCCATACTATCCATCTGTGATATTTTGGCTGTACTCTACGAAAATATACTTAATTTTGATCCAACTAAACCTCAATTAAATTCTAGAGATAGATTTATCCTCAGCAAGGGACATGCTGGTGCAGGGGTTTATGCAGTCTTGGCAGAAAAGGGCTTCTTCTCAGTTGATGAGCTAAAGAAGCATTATTCTGATGGCTCAAAATTTTCTGGTCATGTTTCTCACAAAGGAGTTCCGGGAGTTGAGTTTTCTACAGGCTCATTGGGTCATGGACTTTCAGTCGCAACTGGATTGGCCTTTTCTGCTAAACTCGACAAAAAAAGTCATAGAGTCTTTAACGTTATGAGCGATGGTGAATGTGATGAGGGTTCAAATTGGGAAGCAATAATGTTTGCGTCCCATCACAAACTAGATAATCTTGTATCCATTGTTGATTATAATAAGCTACAAAGTATTTACTCCCCTGAGTTAACCCTTAACCTAGAACCTTTTCGCTCAAAATGGGAATCCTTTGGATGGCATGTTATTGAAGTGGATGGACATAATCACGAAGAACTTACTCATGCTCTCCGCCCTGATGTCTCACCTTCCGGAAAACCACTGTGCATCTTAGCCCATACTACTAAAGGTAAAGGCGTTTCATTTATGGAAAATAATAATCTTTGGCATTACAGAACAGCTCAAGATGAAGAATATGAAGAAGCACGAAAGGAATTAGAGGAAGGAATATAATGAGAGATGCTTTTGTAAAAAAACTCTCAGAATTAGCAGAAAAAGACTCCAGTATCTTCTTTATTACTGCAGATTTAGGGTTTGGAGTGTTTGATGATTTTGCTGAGAGATTTCCAAGTCAATATTTGAACGTGGGAGTTGCTGAACAAAATATGGTAGGAATTGCTACAGGCCTAGGACTAGAGGGAAGGAAAGTTTTCACATATTCAATAGCTAATTTTGCAACTTTAAGATGTCTTGAGCAGATACGAAATGATGCAGCTTATCATGAAATTAATCTTACAGTAGTAGCTTCTGGCGGGGGTTTTACTTATGGAGGGCTTGGTATGTCTCATCATGCAACGGAAGACATTTCTATAATGAGGTCTTTGCCGGGTGTAAAGGTAGTAGCGCCTTGCACGGCTTGGGAGACTTATGAGGCAACTGAGTCTTTATCTAAAGATAAAGGGGTCAGTTATTTAAGAATAGAAAAAGGAGGTATTCAAGAGCCACCAAGTTCTGATACTCAATTTAAAGTTGGTAAGGCTATAAGTATGGTGCCAGGAAAGGATTTAACCATCATGTCTACAGGTGGAATAATAACTGAATGTTTAAAAGCTTCGGATATCTTGAAAGAACAAGGAATCTCCGCCGAAATCCTGTCTATGCATACAGTCAAACCTATTGACGAAGAGTCCATCATCTCATCTGCATTAAAGACAAAAAACTTAATCACAGTTGAAGAGCATAACAAATATGGGGGATTAGGTAGCTCGGTTGCAGAAGTTATTGCTAAACGTAATTTAGATTGCAAGTTAATATGTATTGCAATGGAAGATGTTTATTCAGCAATAGTTGGAACTCAAGATTATCTAAGATCTTATTACAAATTAGACCATATTCAGATAATAGAAAAGGCAAAAAACCTAATAAGTTAGTTTCATGAAGCGAATTTTTGATTTCCTTTTTGCTATAGTTGGAATAATTTTACTATCACCTGTTCTGATTACTTTCTCCTTTCTAGTTTGGTTACAGGACTTTAGTACTCCCTTTTATATATCTAGTCGAATTGGAAAGGGGGGTAAGGCGTTTAACTTCATTAAGTTGCGATCTATGGTTGTGAATGCAGATTCATCGGGCGTTGATTCCACATCTGCAAATGATAAAAGGATCACATCAACAGGTAAAATCATAAGAAAGTATAAAATAGATGAAATTCCTCAATTACTTCATGTTATATCAGGAAAGATGAGTTTTGTTGGACCAAGACCAAATGTTTCAAGTGATGTTGATCTTTACACCGCAGAAGAGACAAAACTGCTTTCGGTTCGACCAGGGATAACAGATATATCTTCAATAGTTTTTTCCGATGAAGGGGATATTCTGTCGGGAAGTGAAGATCCAGATCTAAAATATAACCAGGTTATAAGGCCATGGAAGAGTAGGTTGGGGCTTCTTTATATAGAAAATAATGGACTCATCCAAGACATTTTGTTGATAATCATCACTATCCTATCAATATTCAACAAAAGTTTTGCTCTAAAACTCATAAATAAGTTTCTTTTATTTTTAAATGCAGAGGAAGCATTAGTTGAAGTATGCAAGAGAGAGAGCGTTCTCATACCACATCCACCACCTGGATCTGAGGAAATAGTTTTAAAAAGATAGGAACCTCCAATTCTTTGATTTCTTACTATTAAAAATGATTTAGTATAAAATGCTCTGAAATTTTATATGCTAATCCTCTGAAAAAGATTCTACAAAATGATCAAATACCTTTCTTACTTTCGTGGGCTATTAAAAAAATTTGAAGATTCTCTTATAAGATTCAGAATCAATACGAGACTCAGCAAATCCAATTTAAAGAGCGATCCGAAATCTCAACAATTAGATGTTTATTATGAAGAATCCTTTGCAAATGAGTTGGCTTTTTGGGGTGAAGATAACGTCTGGAGAGAAATTGAACTTTTGTTAGCCACAAAAGAAGGAAAAGTTATTGATATGTGTTGCGGGGTAGGCGGCACCATTAGAAAACTTGAAAAATATAAAAAACTCAATATACATGGATTCGATATATCTGACTTCCTAATTAAAGGAGCTATTGATGCGGGAATTGACAAAAGTAAATTAAAAGTAGCTAATGCAGTAGAGACAGGGTATGAAGATAACTTCTTCAATTACTCTTATTCTATTGGATCTTTAGAGCATTTTACTGAAGAAGATATTGATTTATTTTTAAAAGAAACTAGGAGAATAACAACGTTAGGTTCTTTTCATCAGATTCCTACTGCAAGAGATGATAAGTTTTCTGGATGGTTAGAGCTTGATCAGAGTTACTTCAACATGAACATATCTTGGTGGATGCATAAATTCAAGAAACATTTTAATGAAGTGCAGACGATAGATTCTTCATGGAATGACCCTATCTCTTTTGGTACTTGGTTTATTTGTAAGTAGTCTTATAATCAAGATTAGTCAAAATGAAGAATAAAAGTGTCCTGATAACAGGAGGAATGGGCTTTATTGGTCCAACCATAATCAATAACCTTAAAGATCACAATAATGTTGTGGTAGTTGACAGGCTAGACTATGGCTTACCACCTCTTCTTAAAGCTTCCATCAAAAGAGATTTTGAATTTATAGAAGCGGACCTGTCCGATATAGGGACAATACACGACAGGATTAGTGATGGAGAGTTTGATGTGATTATTCACATGGCATCCATTAGCTTAATTCCGATATGTGAAAATAGACCTGACTTTGCTTTTAAATCTAACACCATTTCGCCATTGAATATTCTTAAGCGTAATCAAAATAAAGCTGTTTTTTTAAATTTTTCTACATCTGCAGTTTATTCTCCTGCAAATAGCAACCACAATGAAGATGACCATTACGATCCGATTGATGTATATGGTTGGACCAAGAAACATACTGAAGAGCTTGCAAGGTTCTACGCAAAAAAATTAGATTTTCCAGTTATAAATATCAGACTTGCAAATGCCGCGGGTTATGGAGAAACAAACCTTAAGCTATTTGGGGAGATTCTTTCTCAAGTAGCCAAAGGTGAAAAAGATATTTACTTAGGAAATTTAACTCCTAAAAGAGATTACGTGCATATAGATGATATTTCTTGGGTTGTTGAAAGACTTATTGATTCACAGCATGTAAAACCCGGTCAATTTGAGAGTTTTAATGTTGGAACAGGCTATGATCCAATCTCAGTTCTTGAAGTCTTCAACTTGGTTAATTCTGCTCATGGCAACATCTTTAATTTAGTGCAAGATGAGAAGAGGAAGAGGACGGCTGATCAAGAAAGGGAATTACTGGCAATTAACATTTCCAAACTTAAATCAGTATTGCCAAATTACAAACCTATGAAGGTCGAAGAGTGGATTGATGGGATTGCTTTAGAACCAGGCCTAAGGATAGGTGATAGTTTTATAGAAGATATATATTTTAAAGGTTAAGAAGGTGGATATTAATATTTTAGGATCAGGCTATGTTGGCCTAACACTCGGGATATATATAGCCAATCAAGGCTTCAAGGTAAATATGATTGATAACGATCAATCAAAAATAGATCAACTTAAATCTGGAATAAGTCCTGTGCATGAAACAGGAATTCAAGAAGCATTGGATTTTTCAATAAAAAGTAAAAATATTAATTTCACCACAAAAACCAACATTCCCTCTTCGCTTTGGATAATAGCTATTTCATATTTCCCCGGCAAGCCTGATGATTTTCTGGACGTCATCAAAGAAATTGAATATTCACCTGATATACAACCTGTCATAATGATCAGAACTACCATCCCCGGAGGGTTCATAAAGGATTTTATTATCCCATCTTTGGAAGATCATTTTGGTGGAAAGATAGATGAAAAGTTCCATATAGTCAGCGCTCCAGAGAGATCTCTTTCTGGAAATGCAATAAGCGAACTAAGAGATCTTCCTCAAATAATAGGAGGCAGTAAGAAGTCTACTGAAATGGCAGGTAAGGCTTTCGAGGAAGTAGGAATTGAGGTTATATCTCTGCCTACTTATGAGGCTGCAGAATTAGTTAAGTCATTTACAAATTTTTCTAGACTAGTGCAGTTTAATCTCTCTAACTATCTAGGGGCATTATGTTCAATTCATGGAGTAAATGAAGAAGAACTACTTAAGGCAATAAAAGAAAAATATCCTAGAATGGATTTTTTGAACATCTCTGGTCCGGGAGTGGGAGGATTTTGCCTTCCTAAAGATGCTTTGGTAATGCACGATAGCCTAAAAGACAATAAAGAGTTAGAAAGCGATTTTGGGGACATAGTTAATTTTCCACTTAGCCAATTCAATCTTAATGAGAACATAATTCACTATAACGCTCATCAAATAGAATCTCGCCTTAGTGAAGGCGCAAAAATCTTAGCCCTTGGTATTGCTTTCAAAGGTGAACCTCACACCGATGATACAAGAGATTCAGTAGGCCTCAAGGTAATTGACTATTTAAAAAACAAAGATTTTCTGATAGAGGTTTCAGATTTATCTGTTTCAAAAGATAAGATTCATAAATTGGGTCACAAAAATGCAGATTTAGACCTACTAAACACGTTCGATGCAATTCTTTTTTTAAATAATGACAGGAGATATAAGGATTTGATTAAACGTTATTATGTTAAGAATTCAATCAAAAGAGAATATTTCATATATGATCCATGGAAAATATTCCTCAAAAGCGATAAGTTAATTATAGAAGAATCTATAAATCTCTCCGAGTAAATCTAGATGTGTGGTTATGTTGCTATTTTTAGAAATGATAATACAGAAATTCCCTATCATTTAGGAGAAGACCTGATACATCATCGCGGGCCTGATGATAAATCCATTCTAATTAAAGAAAATTATGTTTTGGGATTCTGGAGACTCTCAATTGTTGATATAGACAATGGAAGGCAGCCAATGGAGGACCCTGTTTCTGGATTAACGATTCTATTCAATGGTGAGATTTACAATTATAAAGAAATAAGAAAAGAACTAATTTCAAGAAAACATTCTTTCGCATCTCAATCAGATACAGAGGTTATCCTAAGATCTTACATAGAGTGGGGGAAAGACTGCTTCAAAATGTTTGAAGGAATGTTCTCTATTTGCCTGATAGATTCCAGAAAAGATGAGCTTATTTTAGTGAGAGATTCAATTGGCATAAAGCCGCTTTACTATTCTTTTTCCGGTCAAGACTTGATAATTGCTTCTGAGCAAAAAGCAATTTTAAAAACTGTTGATATCAATGCACAAATTAATTTGGACTCATTGGATGACTATCTACTCTATCAATCTGTTTTAGGGAAAAATACTTTATTTAAGGATATATCTAAGATACAGAGAGGAGAGATATTAACTTTAGATTTGAGAACCCAAAAGACGATTTCTACTTCTAGAATATTACCCGAAGCTAAAAACCTCAGTATTGAATCTTATGATGATTACAAAAAGTACATAAAAGAAGAGATTACTAAACAAACAATTAATGCTCTTGATACTGATCTGGATTTAACTTTTCAATTGAGCGGAGGAATAGACTCTAATTTAATGATGAGCATAGCAAGTCACCATTTCCCTGAAAAAAAGAAATATTCAGTTTCATCATCTGTAAAAGGTAATTTTGATGACGACGAATTAACTTATATTAAGAAATCTGTTGAACATTTTAAGACTGAACATGAAATTGTAGAGATAGGTGAAGAAAACTTTTTTGATTATCTCGAAGAATCGATTGAGTTCCTTGATGAGCCCGTAGGTGATCCAGGTGTAGTTGCACAATTTATAGTAAATGAAAAAATTAGTGAGTTTTCTAAGATAGGCATAGCGGGCCAAGGAGCAGATGAATTATATTTTGGCTATATGAGGAACTTTTTAACCTACATCGCCTCTCTCAAAGATAATAGTTTACTTGATTCTGAATTTTTTCATGGTTGGGAGGATTATTTGCAAGGATTTAAGTCAAGTAATTTAGGATCACTTGAGTTTGCTTACTTCAATAAATTGACAAGATTTAATGTTTACGATGGATGTGAACAGGATATAAAGGCTCTCAATACAAAAATATCAAATAAAAATTTAGAAGATTTTTATAAAATCTCTGAAAACTCACTAGATTTGAACTCCTTTATGGTTAATTCTGAGATAGATCTACAACTTCAAGCCTTACTTCAGATGGAAGATAGAGCGTCCATGAGGTACTCTGTAGAAACGAGAGTTCCACTGTGCACCATTTCTCTACTCTCTTCAGCATTTTTAGGGGTCATAGATTGGAAATTTAAAAACGATACGCCAAAAGGTATTTTACGAGATGCCTTTTCAGACATACTGCCTAAACATATTTTAGAGAGGAAAAAGAAGGTTGGAAGGCCTATACCCCTTAAAGATTGGTTGCACAATACTAGTAAAGGAAAGGATTATTTGAATTTATTGCATAAGAATAAAGAATTTATTAATAGTTTATTCTCTGCGAATATATTAGATTACGCTCTTAATCATCCAAGTATATATGATAGAACGCTTTGGGCACTCCTATCTATTACTTTGTGGTCAAAAAAATATAATGCTTCATACTAAAAAACTAAGCTTTAAATAATATGATTTACTCCAAAATACATGGACTCTTCTATAGATTGATTAATAAGATTAATAGAACTATTAAGAAAAAAAGCTGGAAATCAACTCCAATAAATAATTCATCAACTTTCTTTAAAGAAGGATCTCAACTTTTTGATCCTCATTTAGTAGGAACAGAGACATTAGGCAGGCAGATGAAGAGTGCTAGAATTTGCAGTGAAGTATTAGATATATTAAATAAAATAACACCAAATAATGACGTAGAGTTTGCCAAAGACTTTTATTCTAAAGGACTTAGTTTGTATGGAGATGATTGGACATATGCAGATATAAACACTGCTTTATTAACAATCAGCAAGAACCTTGAAATAGAAAATTATATGGAAATAGGAGTTAGACGAGGTCGTTCAATGACAATGATGGCTTCTCATTCTCCTCAGGCCAATTTTTATGGTTTTGATATGTGGATAGAGGATTATTGCGATTCACCAAATCCAGGACCTGACTTTGTTAAAGACGAGTTAAAGAAAGTCGGTTTTGAAGGAAATATAGAGTTCGTAAATGGTGACTCTAAAAAAACAGTACCTTCCTTCTTTAAAAGTAATAAAGATTTGTACTTCGACGTCATTACAGTTGATGGAGACCACTCAGTAGGAGGAGCTAAGCTAGATTTAAATAATGTCATTATGAGACTTAAGATCGGTGGAATCTTAGTTTTCGATGATATTTCATCTCAAGAACATCCTTATTTAGCTAAGGTATGGCAAAAACAAATCAAGAATAGAAAAGATTTTTATACTTATGAGTATGATGACCTAGGTCTTGGCGTAGCTATAGGCATAAAGAAATATTAAATTAAATATAATCATTATTTCTTAAATTTAAAAGATGGAACAAACAACAAATAGGTTTCTACTAATAAGTCCTGATTTCCCCCCTCCTTTAGTAGGCGGATCTTTAGTTTGGCTATTGAATTTAGTGGGTAATTGCCCTCAAAATTTTGACATATTAACCGGGCCTATAAATGAAAACTATGAGGAAGTCTTTGACGGACCAAACAGGGTGTTTAGAAGTAGATATATAAAAGATTCACATGACCCTTCTTTTTTTCAACTTCTTTCTACTTACATTTACATGCCTTTTTGGATGGTGAAGCAAAATTTTAAAGAAAATTATCAGGCAGTATTAGTCAATCCAGGGGTTATCGGCAATAGTATTCTTTTTATGACTGGTAAAATTTTTGGTATCAAAGTTATAGGGATTGGTCATGGAGAAGAGATAACGGTTCCTCTTTATGGTAAGGGTGTTAAAAATTGGATTAAAAGATCAATTATGAAATCTTGCTATAAGCATGCAGTAGGATTTATCGTTGTCTGTCATTTTTGCAGAAGACTGCTAATTTCTTTAGAAGTTGATGGTGATTACGTAGACGTTATTCCTTCTTGCCTTAATCCAGATAAAATTAGAGAAAATACGTCAAATAAAGATCAAAATTATAATATTATCAGTGTAGGCAGACTTATAGAGAGGAAGGGGTTTCATTTTTTAATAGATGCTGTGGTCAAGCTACAAAAAGAATTTCCCTTAATAAAATTGGAAATAGTTGGGGATGGACCCTATAAAAGTACCCTTGAAAATAAGATAAAACAGACTAATTCTTCTAATTACATAAATCTCAATGGACAAATATCTGATGATGAATTAGTAAATTTATATGAAAGCAGTTCGCTTTCTGTTCTGGCTCACACCTTACTAGAAAACGGAGATACTGAAGGCTGTCCAACAGTATTCTCTGAAGCTATGGGTCATGGTCTTCCTGTTATAGGTGGTGATGGTGCGGGTGCCGATACCGCAATCGTTGAAGGAAAAAACGGTTTTATAGTGCATTCACCCAATATAGATCAACTTGTTGAAGCAATAAGAAAGATACTCCTAGATCCTGCCTTAGCAAATTCTATGAAAAAGTATGGCAAAGCTAAATTAGCTAGAGATCATGATCCTAAGAAGAATGGTTTGGCACTTGAGAGTTCGTTAATAAGATTAGTATCGAATAATTTAGCAAAAGGTTATCAAAGGGATTTTAACGAGAGACCTTAGGCCTTTAAGTATATAGAATGTCTAGTTTGATTTACTTAAAATGCTTTGGAGAGGATCTATAAGTGAATGTTTATGGCTTACTTAAAATGAAACCTGGTATTACAGACTTCTCTTCCATTGTATTTGCTGATGAGGGCGATATATTGGAAGGTTCAAGTGATCCAGATTTAAAGTACAACCAAATTATTAGGCCATGGAAAAGCAGGTTCGGACTTCTGTATATACAAAAAAGGAATTTCTATTTAGATATAAAGATAATAATTATTACTCTTTACTCAATAATCCAAAGAAAAAAATCCCTGTTGATAATCTCTAAATTACTTTTAAATATCGGAGCTGATACAAAATTAGTAAACATATCAAGAAGAAATGACGAGCTTTTACCTTATCCTCCACCAGGCAGCGATAAGGTTGTTTCAGAAAGAAGCTAATTAAGTATGTATTTTTTCAAATTTATTTCCAAATTAATCACTTTATGCAGAAGCTTCTGTTTCTTGATAATATCTGGAAACAAAAAACTTATTAAGTTTAGACTGGGAAAGAACTCAAAAATAATTAATCCCACTTCTATCTCCGTAGGAAAGAAAGTGAATATTGGCGAAAATGCAGTAATCAATTGTCATGAGAATGACAAAAGAATTCATTTACAAATCTTTAATAATGTCTACATCGGAAGGGATGTGCAGATAAATGCATACAGCTCTGTAGTTATTGAATCTAATGTTGTTATTGCTGATAGAGTATATGTTTCTGATGCTACCCATAACTACAATGATCTTAATAAACCAATCATTGATCAAGGCACGAGTTTCACTGGAGAGGTTAGAATAGGTGAAGGATCGTGGTTGGGAATAAATTGTGTTGTCTTGCCAGGAGTCCGAATAGGTAAAAATGTTATCGTAGCAGCAAATTCGGTTGTTTCAAAAGATGTAGAAGACTATTCAATTGTGGGCGGAGTTCCTGCTAAGTTGATAAAAAAACAAAAATAAAAATAATAAGCTGTAGTAAAATCCTTGAAAGAAAGGCTGAGTAGCAAAGTGGTTATGCAGCGGATTGCAAATCCGTCTACGCCGGTTCGATTCCGACCTCAGCCTCCAACTTAAAATGATAGAAAAATTTGACTTTAGATTTTGGTGGTATGGGAGGTTCTTCAGTCATACTAATCGCAGGTCAGGTTTCGTAAGAAATAAATTTAGAGTAACTGCACTTATTCACATCATATAAACTATAATGCGATTTAAGCCCGGGTGGTGGAATTGGTAGACACAAGGGACTTAAAATCCCTCGAAGGCAACTTCGTGCCGGTTCGAGTCCGGCCCCGG
>MDTD01168499.1_pt1 | contig 12454 bp, 12 predicted proteins | sample 811221 | NCBI WGS metagenome assembly MDTD01 (sample SAMN05326646, study PRJNA326480) | marine metagenome | isolation source: seawater | place: Pacific Ocean: South West | collected 2011 | reverse complement strand
GTAAATGAACGTGATCTTTATCTTTTCCTACGCCACGACCCTCATTAATTTCTATAGACATTGATCTACTAACAACATCTCTTGATGCTAAGTCTTTTGCTTTAGGAGCATATCTTTCCATAAATCTTTCACCTTTTGAATTTACCAAATATCCTCCTTCACCTCTTACACCTTCAGAAATAAGAGTTCCATGTCCATAAATTCCTGTTGGGTGAAATTGTACGAATTCCATGTCCTGTAAAGGCAAGCCTGCCCTAAGGACCATTGCATTTCCGTCTCCCGTGCACGTATGAGCAGAAGTTGCAGAATAGTAAACTTTTCCATACCCGCCAGTAGCTATAATTACAGTGTGTGCTCTAAATCTATGGATTGTTCCATCATTTAAATTCCATGCTATCAAACCTTTACATTCTCCATTTTTCATTAATAAATCTAATGCAAAATACTCAATAAAAAATTCAGTCTTATGTTTTAAAGCTTGACCATACAAAGTATGCAAAATTGCATGACCAGTTCTGTCAGCTGCAGCACATGTTCTTTGTACTATTCCATTGCCATAGTTTTTTGTCATCCCACCAAATGGTCTTTGATAAATTTTTCCATCTTCAGTTCTGCTGAAAGGAACGCCATATTTTTCTAATTCAATTACAGCCTTTGGTGCTTCTTTACATAAATACTCTATACTATCTTGATCACCCAACCAGTCAGCACCTTTGACAGTGTCGTACATATGCCAACGCCAATCATCTTCACCCATATTACCTAATGCAGCCGAAATTCCACCTTGAGCAGCGGAGGTATGACTTCTTGTAGGAAATACTTTTGAAATACAAGCGGTTTTTAATCCCGCCTCACTAAGACCCACTGCAGCTCTAAGTCCTGACCCACCAGCACCTAATACCACAACATCGTATTCATGATCTATGATTTTATATGAACTCATAATAATGATATTAATATAATTGTAATTAAAGGAATTACCACTGCTGAGACGTATAAAAGCCTGTTTGCGACATTTTTTATTTTATCGTCAGTAATATAATCCTCAAAAACCTCACTAATACTCAGTGCTGAAAAGAAATATGCATTAATAATGAAAATACTAAATAAAAACTTTGAGCTAGATTTAGAAAAAAAATTTATTATGTCAAAAAAGTTTTTGTCATAGATAGCTATAAAATTTAGTATAAACCATATCATTAATGGTATCAAAAGGGCTCCACTAATTTTTAAAAAAATCCATTTTTTTGTTGCACTAATCATTTAAAAAAAATTTTTTCCAATTAAATAAAAGATAACTGTTAAAATTATTGATCCTAATATTACCAATAAACCAGTAATTTTTGTTATTTGAAGTTCAAATCCAAAACCTAGATCCATAATTAAGTGTCTTATTTCACTTAATGTTTGAAAAGAAAAAGACCACGTAAGACCTAAAATTATAAATTTCCCTATCAATGAATTTAAAAAGGAATTTATAGCTAAATAATTACTATCACCTAAAAGAAGTAATGAAGCCCATAAACAGATAAATGTAATTCCAATTATATTAATGATTCCAGTTATTCTGTGTGAAATAGAAACTAAAGATGAAATATGCCACCTATAAATTTGAATATGGGGTGATAAAGGTTTTTTATTTTCCATAAAATTTATTTTTTATTAATACTTCTGCAATTTCTACAGAATTTAATGCAGCGCCTCTTAAAAGATTGTCAGAAACAATCCATAAATTCAATCCATTCTTTATTGTCTTGTCTTCTCTAATTCTTGATATAAATGTTTCGTTTTTTCCTTCAGCCTCTAGTGGAGTTGCATAACCACCGTCAGATCTTTCATCAATTACTTTGCAACCATCGAAATCATTTAATACTTTTCTGACTGATTCTAAAGAAAAAGGTTTTTCAAATTGAATATTTACTGACTCTGAATGTGAAACAGATATTGGTACTCTCACACACGTTGCCGTGAGATCAATTTTTGCGTCTAAAATTTTTTTTGTTTCATTAGTCATTTTTAATTCTTCTTTTGTATATCCATCTTCAGAAAAAATATCTATATGTGGAATGGCATTGAAAGCTATTTGTTTTGTAAAATTTTTAGATTTCACTTTTTGGCCATCTAAAACTTGTTTTGTTTGTTCGATCAATTCATCCATTGGATTTTTTCCTCCTCCAGAAACTGATTGATAGGTTGATACTACAACCCTTTTAATCGTATATAAATCGTGGAGTGGTTTAAGGGCTATAACTAGTTGAGCAGTTGAACAATTTGGATTAGCAACAATATTTTTTTTTATATTTTTTAAAGAGTCAGAATTTACCTGTGGTACCACCAACGGTACATCTGGATCCATTCTATACTTACTAGAGTTATCTATAACTAAGCATTTTTGTGCAGCCTTTTTCGCAAAATCCTCAGAAATTTTTCCACCTGCAGCAAAAAAAGATATTTTTACTTTAGAAAAATCAAAAGTTTCTAAGTCACTAACTTCGTATTCCTTGTTTTTATAGGAAATTTTTTTTCCCACACTTTTGGATGATGCGAGCAAATATAGATTATCAATAGAAATATTCTTCTTATCGAGAACCTCTAGTGTTTTTCTACCAACATTTCCTGTTGCTCCTACAATTGCAATATCCATGATGTAAGTTTTATACTAGATGAAAGGTAAATCGCAAACGTTTACCGTAAAAGAATTTCCATCAATTTCTATTTTACCTGATGTTGATGCTTTGCAATACGGCTCATTTATCATTGCAATACCTATAACTTTTTTAAAATGTGGTGAATAACAGGCTGATCTAAGCTCTCCAATCGAATTACCCTTGTCATCATTGATATTTAGGGATTTTGTTAAGCTAATTTTATCTAAATCTATTTTAATTCCCATTAACTTTCTTTTAATGCCAACAGATTTAATTTTTTTTAGCTTTTCTTTACCTAAAAAAACTATTTCTGAGTCTAAATTTACGTATTTTTCAAATCCACACTCAAATGGATTATCATTATTGTCAAAATCATTGCCATAGGATAGGAGACCACTCTCAATTCTTTCAATAAGATTTGGGCAACCGGGTTTTACATCAAATTCTTTACCTTCTTGAAAAAGGTAGTCATATAAGTCTTGTCCAGACTTAGCATTTTGAACATAAATTTCAAATCCACCCTGTTTAGACCATCCTGATCTAGCAATTAAATGTTTTTCACCATTAAAATCAAAATAGTCAAAACCAAAAAATTTTAGCTCCATAATCTTCACACCAAAAATTTTTTTCATCAAATCAAATGATTTTGGACCTTGTACAGCTATGATATCTACTTGAGGTTCTGAAATTTTTACATTGAAATTATTTCCTATCGCAAGCCCTTTAGCAAAGAAAATAACGTCGGAGTCAGCAATAGAGATCCACCATTTATCATCTGCTAATTTTAAAATCACTGGATCATTTACCAGATTTCCATCATCATCAATTATTGGACAATAATAACATCTTCCAATCTTAGATTTTGATAAATCTCTACAAGTCATAAGTTGAACAAGTTTTGCCGAATCCTGTCCAGATATCTCGACTTGTCTCTCAGCTGCAACATCCCAAACTTGAACTTTTTTTTTTAAATGATCACATGAATTTTCAACTGAGCCAAAAGCAGCTGGCAAAAGCATATGGTTATAGACTGTATAAGCAGTTACACCTTGTTTTTCTATTCTTGAAGTGTAGGGCGTGCTCCTTAGTCTTCTTGATTTGGCTATCGAATAGTTTTTCATTTATTTAAAAATTTCAAGATCTTTTCTCGCATTTCGAACGCTTTTTCAATCATAATCATATGCCCAGACCCATTTATTACATGTGTGCTTGAATTTCTGACTAGGTTAGAAAATTTTTTAGCTGCTTCTAGATTAATCATCTTATCAAGTTCACCAAAAATCATCAATGTGGGTAGATCTAGAGATTTTGCTGCTTCTTCTCCGTTTGAATAATTATTACAAGCCTTAAGATCTACCGCTAATATTTCACTTATGTCTCTTGGCGATTGAATAATTTTTTCTACAGGATTTCCACCGATAAATTTTTTTGAACCTTCAAATCCCCATTTCATCATTAATCTTACAGCATCATTATCCCCATTCTCTGCTAAATGAATTAAGTCTTTGTTTACAGGCATACGATATGATCCACCAATAAAAACTATTTTTTTTAATCTTTTCTTATATTTGTACGAATACTCCAGTGCTTCTAAACAGCCTTGTGAATGTCCAATAAGTGTAATTTGATTTAAGTTTAATTCATTAAAAACTGCTTCCAACCAATCTGTAATTTTTTCGATACTTTCTAAACATGGACCCTCTGAATTTCCATGCCCGGGTAGATCTATTGATAAAACATTAAATTTTTTTGATGAAAAAAATTGCTCCGTCAAAGACCAAACAATATGGGAAAGACCACTTCCATGTAAAAAAACAATAGTCTCCTGGCTTTTTTCAATGCCTTGACCTGAATCTGAGGCGTATACAATTTTCTTATTTATGTCAAATTTCAAGAATTTTCCTTGAATTTTTTTCTAAGCTCAAATTTCTGAATTTTACCTGTAGATGTTTTGGGCAAATCACAAAAAATTACTTTTTTTGGTACCTTAAATCCAGCTAGTGTTTCTTTACAAAAATCAATCAATTCTTTTTCATTTGTGGGCTTATCTTTTATCATTTCAATAAATGCACAAGGTACTTCTCCCCACTTTTCATCTGGTTTTGCAACGACTGCAGCTATAGATACTGACGGATGTTTTGCAAGTGTATTTTCTATTTCAATTGAAGAAATATTTTCACCACCAGAAATAATTATATCTTTAGATCTGTCTTGAATTTTTACATATCCATCAGGATGCATTACTGCAAGATCTCCTGAATGAAACCATCCACCATGCATAGCTTTTTCTGTTGCATCTTTATCTTTAAAGTAGCCTTTCATAACAATATTCCCTCTTATCATTATTTCTCCGATTGTTTTTCCATCTTTAGGAACTTCTTTCATTGTCTCAGGATTCATTATTGCAATACCCTCTGTGTTTGGATATCTCACACCTTGTCTAGCTTTAATCTCGTTTTGTTTTTCTTCATCAAATTGATTCCATTCATCATTCCATGCACACTGAGTTACATGACCATAAGTTTCTGTTAACCCATAAACATGCATTACCTCAAAACCAAGTTCATTCATCTTTTTAAAAATTATGCTTGGAGGAGGGGCTCCAGCAGTTAAGACAAATACCTTTTGTTTTAATTTTTTTCTAGCACTCTCAGGAGCCCCTGTGATCATGTTCAATACTATGGGGGCACCACCAAAATGAGTTATGTTATATTTTTCTATAAGTTCAAAAATTTTTTTAATATCAATATTTCTCAAACAAATTGTTCTTCCATTAAGCATAGGTATAGTCCAAGGATATCCCCATCCATTGCAGTGGAACATTGGAACAATAGTTAAAAAATTCAGTCTATTTGGCATATTCCATGCAACAGCACTTCCTGTAGACATTAAGTAAGATCCTCTATGATGGTATACAACTCCCTTTGGATTTCCTGTTGTACCAGATGTGTAACTTAATGATATGGCTTGCCATTCATCGTCAGGCATTTTCCATTCATAACTATCATCACCGGTATTTAAAAAACTCTCATATTCTAATTCACCAATTTTTTCTAGTTTTGTTTGATCTGCAAACTTATCATAAATATCTATTATTATAATTTTCTTATCTAATTTTCCTAAAGCTTTTTTAACCTCGGTATGAAGTTGCCTATCAACAACTAAAACTTTGGCATCACTGTGTTTTAAAATATAAGCAATTGTATTCGCATCTAATCTAATATTAATTGTATTAAGCACAGCACCTGTCATAGGAACAGAATAGTGGGCCTCAAAAATTTCAGGTGTATTAAAAGCTAAAAAAGATACTGTGTCCCCTTTTTTGATACCAATTTTCTCAAGCGCACTAGCAAATTTTGTTACTCTTTTATAAATTTCGCTCCAAGTATATTTCCTATCTTCATAGATTAAAGCCTCATAATTAGGATAAATATCCTTTACTCTTTTCAAAAAAGACAGGGGAGTTAATGGAACATAGTTTGCGTGATTTTTGCTAAGATTAGTATCAAAATGGCTCATTATTTTAATTGAATTTAAAATTCATTATATTTGAGCTTCCAGAAATAGCAGTCTTAAAATGTTGTTCAGCTCTTGGTAGAACTTTTTCAAAATAAAATTTAGCAGTACTTATTTTATCATCATAAAAATTTTTATTTTCGTTATATTCTTTAAAACTTACCTCCAAAACCTTTATCCACGCGTAAGCTATTGAAACAAAACCTAAAGTTCTTAAATAGTCATTTGCTGCTGCGCTTACATCGTCTTTTTCTGTTTTTGACTTTTCTTCAATCCATTTACTAAATTTGGACAAAATCTCTAAATGATAATTAAATTCTTTGATAAATGGTTTTATTTTTTCGTTATTAGAATTTGTCTCTGATTTAACCATTTCTATAAATTTATTAATTATATTTCCATTTTTATTAGATAGTTTTCTAAATACCAAATCTGCAGCTTGAACTGAATTTGTGCCTTCATAGATTGGGGTAATTCTATTATCTCTGTAAAGTTGCTCAATACCTTGGTCTTTAGTGTAACCATATCCACCAAAAATTTGCATCGCATCATTTGTTATTTCCATAGCTAGATCGGTAAATAGTGACTTTACAACTGGAGTCATTAACGAAACATAATCTGATGCCTGTTGACGAACCTTGTCATTTGGATGATTTAAGCTTACCTCTGTTTGTTGTGATAACCAAAAACATAATGCTCTTTCACCTTCAATTATTGATTTCATATTTAATAAAGATCTTCTTATATCTGCGTGTTCAATAATAAAATCTGCACCATTAGTTGATTTTGTTTTATTTGTTTTACCTTGTTTTCTCTCTTTGGCATAAGCTAATGAATTTTGATAAGCAATTTCAGAAATACCTAGGCCTTGAATTCCAACTACAATTCGTTCTAAATTCATCATTGTAAACATTGCGTTTAAGCCTTTATCTTTTTTACCAATCATGAAACCACTTGCTTCATCAAAATTAAGCACACAAGTTGCTGATCCTTTAATTCCCATTTTACTCTCTATTGACCCTGTAGATATTCCATTTCTTGGACCAATACTTCCATCTTCTTTCACTATATATTTTGGAACTAAAAATAAACTTATTCCCTTTGTTCCTTTTGGAGAGTCGCTCACCCTTGCCAATACTAAATGAATAATATTTTCGGTTAAATCATGATCACCAGATGTTATAAATATTTTTTGTCCGCTAATTTTATAACTTCCATCACTTTGCTCTTTTGCTTTTGTTTTTAATAATCCAAGATCAGTCCCACAAACTGGTTCAGTCAAACACATAGTTCCACTCCATTTCCCCTCAACAATTTTAGGTAAATATCTGTTTTTTATTTCATCAGTTGCGTGATGGTTGATGCAATTATAAGCTCCTATACTTAGTTCACTGTAAAGTTTAAATGATAAGCTTGCAGCTGATAACATTTCATCAAAAAAAGCACTTACTGTTTTTGGCATTCCCTGACCACCGTATTTTGGATCACAAGATAAAGAAGTCCATCCATCTTCTATATATTTTTTATAAGCCTCTTTGTACCCAGGCGGTGTTCTAACTACTCCATTTTCTAAAACAGCTGGGGTTTCATCACCAATTTTTGCCAATGGCAAAATTAAATTTTGATTAATTTTTGCAGCTTCCTCTAAAATATTTTTTACTAGATCCGGACTAACTTCTTTATACTTATCTATTTCATTATATTCTTTATTGTCTCTTAATTTTTCGAAAAGAAACATCATATCTTCAACTGGTGCTGTATAGCTTGGCATAATTTTAGTTTAAGATAATTAATTGATTATTGCAATTTTGAAATTATCGCATCACCCATCTGCGATGTCGAAACTTCTTTCATTCCATTATATAAAATGTCTCTAGTCCTTAGACCATCATTTAACACATCCTGAACGGCCTTTTCTAATGCCTCTGCTTCTTTATCTAGGTCTAAAGAATATTTTAAGGCCATAGCAAAACTTAAAATAGTGGCTATAGGGTTTGCAATACCTTTGCCAGCTATATCAGGTGCAGATCCATGAATGGGCTCATACATTGCTCTCATTTCCCCATCTTTGTTTTTTGCCCCTAAAGATGCTGAAGGTAGCAAACCTAAAGAACCAGTTAACATCGAAGCCTGATCTGACAACATATCGCCAAATAAATTATCAGTTACGATGACATCAAATTGCTTTGGATCTCTTAACAGCTGCATTGAACAATTGTCAGCTAACATATGACTTAATTCCACCTCTTTATATTCTTTATCGTGTAATGTCTGAACTTCTTCTCTCCAAAGTTGACCTGCCTCCATTACATTTGATTTTTCACAGGATGTAACTTTGTTTGATCTTTTTTTTGCTAAATCGAAAGCCACTCTTGCAACTCTTATTATTTCACTGCTAGTATAAGTATGAGTATTTACTCCTTTTCGTTCACCATTTTCTATTGGTTTTATTCCTCTTGGTTCACCAAAGTAAATTCCACCTGTCAATTCCCTTACGATCATAATATCTAAACCTGAAACAATCTCAGGTTTTAACGTAGATGAATCTACTAATTGTTTAAAACATATCGCTGGTCTTAAGTTAGCAAACAACTTTAATTCTTTTCTTAATTTTAAAAGGGCTCTCTCAGGTTTTTTTGAAAATTCTACACTATCCCATTTTGGCCCTCCGACTGCACCCAACATTACCACAGCGCTCTCTCTTGCTTTATAGAATACTTCGTCAGTTATTGGTGTGCCATGCTTATCATAAGAGCAACCTCCGGCTAGATCTTCATCAATTTCAAAATCTAAAGATTTTTTGTCATTAAACCAGTTTATTATTTTTCTAACTTCACTTATAACTTCTGGACCAATACCATCACCTGGCAATAACAATATTTTTCTTTTTTTAACTTTAATCATTAAAGATCCATGGTTTTTTATTTATTAAATTTTTTTCAAAATTTTCAATTTTATTAGATTTCTTCAATGATAATGCTATATCGTCTAGTCCTTCTAACAAGCACTTTTTCTTAAATGAATCAATTTTAAAATTAACTTCATTATTTCCATAAAAAATCTTTTCTTCATTTAAATCTACAAAAATTTCCTCTTTTCTATTTGCGTACTCAGATAATTCCTTTATTTTTTCGCCATCAAGAATAATTGGTAGAATTCCATTTTTAAAACAATTATTATAAAATATATCTGCAAAACTTGAGCTAATCACACATGAAATTCCAAAATCTAATAAAGCCCATGGTGCGTGCTCTCTTGATGAGCCACAGCCAAAATTTTTTCCTGTGATTAAAATTTTTGAATTATTAAAAGGACTTTTGTTTAAAACAAATTCATTTATCTCTTTTCCATTGTCATCATATCTCATTTCGAAAAATAAGTTTTTGCCTAATCCTGTTCTCTTAATAGTCTTAAGAAATTGTTTCGGGATAATCATATCAGTATCAATATTTACTAAAGGTAAATATGCTGGGATACTTTTTAATGTATTAAATTTTTGCATCTAATTTTGATATTTTCTCACGTCATCAAGATTCCCAGATATTGCGGCTGCTGCTGCCATTCCAGGACTAACTAGATGAGTTCTTCCACCTCTTCCTTGCCTTCCCTCGAAATTTCTGTTTGAAGTGGATGCACATCTCTCCTCAGGTTTTAACTTATCTGCGTTCATAGCAAGACACATGGAGCAGCCTGGTTCTCTCCATTCAAAACCAGAATTGACAAAAATTTTATCTAATCCTTCTTGCTCTGCTTGTTGTTTTACTAATCCTGATCCAGGGACAACCATTGCATGAACATGAGATGCAATTTTTTTATCTTTTAAAATTTTTGCAGCCTCTCTTAAATCTTCAATCCGCCCATTTGTACAGCTTCCAATAAAAACTTTATCTATTTTTATATCTTTTGCAGACATGTCAGGTTTTAACCCCATATAACTTAGTGCTCTTTCTAAAGAATTTTTTTTGTCTTCATCTTTTTCGTTTTGTGGATTTGGAACTTTTTCATCTATTGTAATTACATCTTGTGGTGAAGTTCCCCAAGTAATCATTGGTAAAATTTCCTCAGCTTTTAAGTTTATTTCTCTATCAAATTTTGCTCCATTATCTGATTTTAAACTTATCCAATTTTCTATGGCTTTGTCCCAATCGATACCTTTTGGTGACATTGGTCTTCCCTCTAAATATTTAAATATTTTTTCATCTGGAGCTATTAATCCAGCTCTAGCTCCTCCTTCAATGGTCATATTGCAAATAGTCATTCTTTGTTCAACACTCAAAGATCTTATTAAATTTCCAGCATACTCAATTACACATCCAGTTCCACCAGCGGTACCAATTTTTCCAATTATTTGAAGGATAACATCTTTAGAAGTCACACCTAGTGGAAGTTTACCATCTACATTAATTCTAAAATTTTTTGCTTTTTTTTGCACTAGAGTTTGTGTAGCTAAAACATGTTCAACTTCTGAAGTACCAATTCCAAACGCCAAAGCTCCGAAGGCTCCGTGCGTCGCTGTATGACTATCACCGCATACAATTACTGTGCCAGGTTGAGTAAAGCCCTGCTCAGGTCCTGTAACATGAACAATTCCCTGTCTCTTATCATTCATACCAAAAAGTTTAATATTAAATTCTTTACAATTATTCTCTAATGTCTCTACTTGTATTTTGGATTCAAGATCTGAAATACCTTTTGATCTATCAGTAGTTGGAACATTATGATCTGCAACAGCAAGTGTTAGTTTTGGATGCCTAACTTTACGATTAGAGTTTCTTAGTCCTTCAAAAGCTTGTGGACTTGTAACTTCGTGTACTAAATGTCTATCAACAAATAATAAAGCTGTTCCATCATTTTGTTGATCAACAAGATGTTCATTCCAGATTTTATCGTAAAGAGTGTTGGGCATTGAGAAAAAAATTATTTTTTTTCTTGTAAAGTTTCAAGCTTTTTTTCTATTTTAGTTTCTGTCTTAGAAGCTTCTTTTTTTGTAGGTAACTCAGAATTTTCCTCTTTTTTGGGGTTATCAGATGACGCAACCTCTTTTTTTTCGTTATTTTCAGAATCATTGGCCACTGGGGCTAAATTTTCTTCTGTTACTGTTTCTGGCTTAGCATCAATATCTATTCCAATTTTTTTTCTAATCTTTTCTGTAATTCTAGCTGACTTACCTGTTCTGTCTCTCAGATAATAAAGTTTTGCTCTTCTTACTTTTCCAGATCTTATGACTTTAATTGAATCAATGACAGTCCCAAATAATGGAAAAGTTCTTTCAACACCTTCACCAAAAGAAATCTTTCGTACGGTGAAAGATGAGTTCAAATCTCTACTTTTTTTTGCAATACATACACCTTCAAAATATTGAATTCTTTCTTTTTTACCTTCAGTGATTCTTACTCCAACTTTAACAACATCACCTGGAAAAAATTCAGGTATTTTTTTTTCTGAAAGGATCTTCTTTACATTATATTGATTTATTTCCTCAATAGTTTTCATTTTAATATTTATCAATTTAATTTTTTTTATATTTATGCCACAAATCTGGTCTTCGGACGCGTGTTATAGCCTCAGATTGAGATAAACGCCAGTCTTTAATTTTTGCGTGATCTCCTGATAATAACACATCTGGTACTGATTTTTCTTCCCAAATCTGTGGTTTTGTATATTGCGGGTACTCTAAAAGACCATTTTCAAAAGTTTCCTCTGAGGGTGATTTTTCATTACCTAAGACACCAGGTAAGAGTCTAAGCACACTGTCCAGAACTACAAGGGCAGCTGTTTCTCCTCCAGACAATACATAATCTCCAATACTAATTTCTTCAATATTTCTTGTAGATAATACTCTTTCATCAACTCCTTCAAAATGTCCACAAATTAGAGAAAATGATTTTTCTTTGGATAAATCTTGAGCAAGCTTTTGATCAAAAACTTTTCCTTTAGGTGAAAGATAAAAAATTCTATCTCCTTTATTTACATTTTTGTCAATAGAACTAGCTAAAACATCGGGCTTAAGCAACATGCCAGTGCCACCGCCATATGGGGTATCATCAACAGTTTTATGTTTATCTGTAGCTGAATCTCTAATATTAACAATATTAAGGCTCCATAGTTTTTTATCCATTGCTTTACCATAAAGACCTTTGTCCAAAGGCCCAGGAAAAATTTCTGGATAAAGAGTAAATATTTGAACTTGCATCATAAATAAAATTAAATTTATTTTTTTTCCTCTTTTTTAGCTTCTGCTTTTGGAGCTTCCTCTTTTTTAGCTTCTGCTTTTGGAGCTTCCTCTTTTT
>MDTD01090341.1_pt1 | contig 12454 bp, 12 predicted proteins | sample 811221 | NCBI WGS metagenome assembly MDTD01 (sample SAMN05326646, study PRJNA326480) | marine metagenome | isolation source: seawater | place: Pacific Ocean: South West | collected 2011 | reverse complement strand
CAATAGTAAGGATATAGATTTATTAAATAAAAACCTTGTTTTAAATATAAATAACCTAATGATTGATGCTGATAAAAAAGAGTTATTACAATTATACTTTTTTAATAAATCTGAATTTACAATGGGATGCAATGCTGGGTCAAACTTTATGCCATTATTATTTAACAAAAAAATATTACTACATAATATTGCATTTCCAGATTATTTTTATAATCACGGTAATCTCTCACCAATTTTATTACCTAAAAAATATTTAGATATAAAAAATAATAAATTAATTCCTTATAAAAATATTTTGAAACCAGAGATAATTAAACTTAAACATAATGAAGAATTATTAAATTTAGGAATTAAAGTAATAGATAATTCTGATGATGAATTATTACTAGCAAGCAAAGAGATGTTTTCAATTACTAACAATGAAAAGAAAAAAATTAAAAGTGAACAATCAGATTTTTGGAGAGAATTTAACTCCTTTTATAATGTCGAAATGCCAGACTTGGTTATATCTAAGAATTTTTTTGAAAATAATAAAAATTTATTTTAATTTTTTTAATAAATCTACCAACATAAGTAGCCAAAATTGATGAATATTTTCAACAGTATTAAAATTTTTTGAGTTCACCCAAAAATTTATATCACCTTTTTTTCTCAATAAATTTTTTTTATTCCAACCGGTTAATGTAATAATTTTTTTAAACTTCTTCTTTCGGGCAGCAACAACTCCTTGTAAAACATTTTTAGACATACCACTTGATGAAATTAAAATTAAAATATCATTTTTATTTCCATATTTATTTATGACCCTTGCAATCCAATTCTTGTAACCAAAGTCATTTGAATAACAAGTTATCAGTGCTGGATCATTATAATTTTGACATACAATTTTAGAATTATTAGTAAGATCCATACTAAAATGAGAAGCTATAGATGAGCTACCACCATTACCAAAAATATGGACTCTTTCTCTTTTTTTCAATTTTTTTAAAGCTTCAAGTGTTTGAATAATATTACTAATATTCAGGAAAGTTTCATTAACAGAAATTTTATACGAATTAATATAATTATTGATTAATTTTGAAATTTCATTTTTTTTATTTTTCATTTACGTATTTTTTTAATTTGGTTTTCCAATTTGAATTATATCCCCATGATTTGTCGTCAATATATAAATCTGCAGAGGGTTTGGATATAAAAAGTTTGTGATATTTTACCTTCCATCTTTTTAATTGTCCAACAGTCAATTTGTATACTTTCTTTCGTGACTTAAATATATCATCATTTGTTCTACCCATATATCTAGCAGTATAAATCTTGATTTTATGACCAGAGTCATAAAGATTATTTATAATTAAAATCGATTTTTTAATAGGTTTTGAGCTTTTATAGTTATTTTTGGATGTTTTACATATTGTATTGTCTAAATCAAAACAAAATGTTTTTTTATAATTTTTCATTTAAAACTAAATATTTACTTTGCAATAAAATATATTAAACCATTATAGATATTTAAAGATGTTTCAACAACTAAACTATGGCTATTAACTTATCAAAAGAAAAAATTATATTTGCCTACCAAAATATCTTTGGATCTTTATATCCATCAAGTTTAGAAAATAATTTTTTAGATAAGATAAGAGTAAAAATGTGCAAGATTTTGCTTTTTTTCTTAATTTATATTTTGAATTTGAAAAATTATTTCCAAAGAATTTTTACATTTAAAGCAAGAATAGAAAACCAAAAACTACAAAATATTAAATTAAATTTTTCTCAAGAAAACAGTAAAAACCTTTTACAAAATGGATGGTGTTTTATCGAAAATTTTTGTGATGAAAAAAATTATCATTTGATAAGAGATAATTTTCCAAATAATTATTTTTTTGATTATAAACCAACAACTATTAAATATTATGGTCGAGGTTTTAGATCATTAAAAAAATCAAGACCAAAATTGATTGAGAATTTTTTAAACCTTAAAGAATTTTATGAATTTTTAAATGGCGAAATGGCGGACAAACTCTTTTCAGAGTTTTTAAATGATGATAATAAAAATTATAGTTGTTATAGTATAACTGGCAGCTATTTAAAAAAAAACAATTTTCTTATTCCTCATCAGGATGGAATTGCGAGCAAATCTAACACAAAAATGATTTATAATTTTATATATTTTATAGATGGAAATAATGAAGATTACGAGCATTCGGGTGCAACAGGTATTTATGAGGATAATGAATTTAAAAAACCTGTATTTGTTCCAAAAAATTTAAAAAACACTTGTTTAGTTTACAATTCTACTGATAATTTTTTTCATGGTTTTAAGTCTTTGAAAAAATCTGGTTTTAGAAAAGCTCTTACTTTTCAATTTTTTCATAAAGAATTTTTTAAATCACAAGAAAATTAATGCATCATTTAAAAAAATTATTTTTTATAATGCCAAATGGAGCGTTAAAAAAAGTAATTTTCTTACTGATTATGATGCTTCTAAGTACATTTTTTGAATTTATTGGAATTGGTTTAATTTTGCCAGTAACAACAATACTTATTGATGGAGAACTTCCAATTTTCAAAGATCAATTTATAGAAATTTCTAATTATTTTAATATAGATGTAATGAGTTTAATTTTAATCTTATTGCTTTCTGCTTTTACAATCAAAACGGTTTTCTATGTCCTTTATAATCTCTATCAGTTTAGATTTGCTGCATATTTGAATTTTTCTATTGTTTCAAAACTATTTTATAAATATGTGTATGCAAATTATGAATTTTATTTGAATAGAAATTCTACTACTTTAATAAGAAATGTTGTTGGAGAAGCAGACGCTTTAGTAAAAAAAATTTTAATTCCTCTGCTTCATTTAGTATTAGATTGCATTATACTTTTTGGAATATTTATAATTATACTTTTTACAATACCATTAAAATATTTAATTTTAATATTTTTAGTATATCTTTTTTCAAGTTATTTTTACTACCAAATTGTCAAAAAAAAATTAAAAAAGATAGGAGAAGAAAAATTAATAACATCTAAAAAAAGATTATTTTATTCTCAATCTTCTTTTAATGGAATAAAAACAGTTAAAATTTTTTTGAAAGAAAAATTTTTTATTAAACTATTTCAAATGTTTACAAATAGAGATCTGCAATTAATAACTATTAGAGCTTTTTTAATTTCATTACCAAGACATTTTTTTGAATTGCTTACTATACTCTTGTTTGTTTTACTTATATTCTACTTATCATCTCAATCAGTCAATTTAATATATACAATTCCCAAATTATCACTAATAGCTTTAGCAGCTATCAAAATTATACCCAGTGTAAATAGAATTATGGTCAATGTTCAGACTTTAAAATTAGGGATACCTTCATTAGATTTGATTTATGGTGAATTTTTAAAATTAAAGAAAGTTAAATCAATCAATAAACAAAAAAATAAAATTAGTTTTAAGAAAAATATTCATATAAGCAATCTTTCTTTTTTCTACTCCTCAAAATTTAAAAAATTAGAAAATACAAAATCCGTTTTTGAGAACTCAAATTTAACAATTAAAAAAAACTCATGTATTGGTATTATAGGAAAAACTGGAATCGGAAAATCAACTTTTCTTGATTTAATCTTAGGTTTAATTGAGCCCCAAAAAGGAAAGATATTGGTTGATGGTAAAAATATTAAATCAAATAAAAGAGGATGGCAAGACATTATAGGATATGTCCCACAAGATACATTTTTATTAGATGATACTATAAGAAATAATATTACATTAAATATTGATGATAATAATTATGAAAAGAAAAAATTGGAAAAATCAATTGAAGTATCACAAGTATTAGAATTTATAAAAAATGAAAAAATAAATGACCAAATTTATGTTGGAGAAAGAGGTATAAGACTGTCAGGAGGTCAGAAGCAGAGAATTGGTATTGCAAGAGCAATATATAAAAATCCAGATGTATTAATTTTAGATGAAGCAACTAGTGCTTTAGACTTTAATACTGAAAAAAAGATTATTGATGATATTAAAAAATTAAAAAATAAAATTACAATCATAATAGTATCTCATCGTCTTAATAGTCTTAAAATTTGTGATGAAATATTTGAAATAAAGAATAAAAAAATTAAAAAACGTAGATAAAAAGAATTTGTATTTAATAAGTAAAAATTTTTCTTTTAGAAAATAAAAATGATTATATAACTATTAAAACTTTTATATGAAAAAAATTTATATCATAGCTGAAATTGGCTGGAACCATTTAGGAAAACTAAATTTAGCAAAAAAAATGATCGACGCTGCAGTCAAAAATGGAGCAGACTATTGTAAGTTTCAAACCTGGAATGAAAAAACTCTTAAGAATGGTCCATGGGATAAAGATGGGAGGAGAGAGATATACAAAAAAGCTCAACTTTCTGAGAAAGATCACTTAATTCTTAAGAATTATTGTAAAAAAAAAAAAGTTGGTTTCTTTACATCTATATTTAATAAAAACCAAATCAAATTCTTAAAAAAAATAAATCCTAATATTATTAAAATTCCAAGTCCTGAAGTAAATAATATTGAAATGATTAAAGAAGCATCAAAAAATTTTAAAACAGTATTGGTCTCTACTGGAGCATCTAAATGGAGCGAAATATTAAAAATAAGGAAAACGATTAAAAAAAAAAAATTTAGTTTTTATGCACTGTGTATCTGCTTACCCGTGTATGCTTGAAAACGTCAATTTAAAAAGAATGCAGTATTTTAAAAAATTTTCAACAACTATTGGATATAGTGGACATCTACCAGGAATTGAGGATGCGATTGCCTCAATATCTCAAGGTGCAAATTATGTTGAAAAGCATTTTACGATTAATAAAAAACTCCCAGGTAGAGACAACAAGTTTGCTTTATTACCAGAGGAATTGAAAAAAATTTCTGATTTTAGAAACGCTTATATTAAAATGATAAAATTTCATGGATTAGATCTTCAGAAACAAGAAATGGACATATATAAAAATTATAGAGGAAGATGGTCAAAAATTTGAAAAAAAAAGATAAAGTTTCTGTTATTATAAGAACAAAAAATGAGGCTATGTGGGTGGGCCATGCCATACAATCAGTTTTGGACCATTTATATAAGCCTGAAATTATTATTGTAGATAATTTTTCAACAGATGAAACAATTAGTATTGTAAGACAATTTTTACAGGATCCAAAACTTAGTGATAAAAATAATAGAAATTACGTAAAAATTAAAATCTGTAAAATAGAATATTATACACCAGGAAGAGCATTAAACTACGCTGTTAAAAAATGCACAAATGATTTAATACTTATTTTATCAGCTCATTGTGTTTTAAAAAAATTTAATCTTACAAGCATTAAGAGAGAACTTAAGAAATTTAGCTGTATTTTTGGAAAACAAAATCCAGTTTATTTTGGAAAAAAAATAAACAAAAGGTATATTTGGAGTCATTTTTGCGATCAGAGAGTCATTAATATGTACTCAAAATTAGAGAAAAGATATTTTTTTCATAATGCATTAGCTATTTTTTCAAAAAAAATTTTAAAAAAATTTAAATTTGATGAAAACTTAGCAGGTAAAGAAGACAGATATTGGATCAATAATCTCGTGGGTAAAAAACATAAATTTTTATATGATCCTGAAATTGAAGCTGATCATCATTATACTCCTAACGGGAATACTTGGAAGGGCATTGGATAAAAATGTTTTATGACATTGATGAAAAAATCAAGTCATTAAATGTGTTTACTCTATCATCAAATTTTGAAGGTGGAAAAATACACGGTCATAAAAATAATTCAAAAAACATTGGATTTATCGAAATTATTTCAGAAAGTGGAATTAAAGGTTACTCAGAAAATTATTCAGCAATTTATTCGCCAGAAATTTTTGAGGCTATTGTTAACTATTTTCAAAAATTTGTTGTAGGAAAAAAAATAAGAGATCTAAAAATAATAAATTTGCCAAACTCTTTTACTTTTATTGGAAGAAATGGTTTTGTTAAGAGTACTTTAGGATCTATTGAAGTAGCAATTTTAGACTTAATTGGCAAATTAAGAAAAAAACCTTCTTATTCATTTTTTAAGAAAAAAATCAAATATACCAAGTGTTATTATAGTGGTGGATCAGTGATTATGTCTCCCAAAGAAGTATTCAACGACGTGTCAATCGCTATGAAAAAAGGTTTTGAAATTTATAAAATGAGGATTGGCCTTGTTAATTGGAAAAAAGATATTGAGAGGATAAAAGTTGCGAAAAATAGATTAGAAAAAAAAGATATTATTTTGGATGCAATAATGGGAACACACAAAAAGGTCTGGAATTATGAAATTGCAAAAAAAAAAATTAGTATTTTAAAAAGATTTAAACCTTTGTGGATTGAAGAACCGCTTCATCCCGATGATATTAGTGGGTATTTTAAACTCAAGAACTTAAAAGATATCAATGTAGCTTGTGGTGAAGCTTATTCAGGTGAATTGGAATACAATTTAATAATCGATAATAAACTTTCAAAATTTTTACAAATAGATGTAACTAATTCAGGGGGATTTATTTTTGCTTACAATCTTGTAAAAAAAGCTGAACAGAAAAATATTAAATGTGTTCCACATGTTTGGGGAAGTGAATTAAGTTTAATTTCAAATCTTGTGTTAGCTTCAATTTCAAAAAATATCGAATACTTTGAGTTTCCATCAATCAAACTTGAAATATCAAAATTTATAAATAATGATAGTTATATCTTGAAGAATGGTTTTATTAAACCAACAGATGTTTATGGTTTGGGTGTAAATATTACAGATGAAATAAAATCTAGATTTAAATATAAAAAAATAAATTCTTTTACAATATGACAATAAAAATTTTAGCTGTAATACCAGCGAGAGGAAATTCTAAGAGCATTAAATTAAAGAATATTACTAAATTTGATAAAAAACCTTTAATTGAATTTACAATCAAAGCGGCAAAAAAAAGCAAATATATAGATGATTTAATTGTTTCAACAGATAATAAAAAAATTAAAAAAATTTGTGAAAATTTGAATTGTCGTGTTCCCTTTTTAAGACCTAGTAAACTTTCTCGAGACAGCACTCCAACATTACCGGTTATATTACACGCTGTTAGATTTATGGAAAAATCACTAAAAAAAAAATATGATTATATCTTATTATTACAACCAACATCTCCATTAAGACAAGTTAGGGATATAGATAACTCAATAAAATTACTTTTAAGGAATAAAAAATTTGACTCAATAGTAAGTGTTACTGAGGTAGGGGCGAACCATCCATATAGAATGAAAATTATTAAGAAAAATAAACTTATCAACTTTTTTGATCAGGGCTTTGAAGACATGAGACCTAGGCAAAAATTACCAAAAGTTTATATTAGAAATGGGGCTATATATCTTATCAAAAAGAAAACTTTATTTAAAAAAGGATCATTAGTGGGATACAATACTCTTCCTTATATAATGAAAAAAAATAATTCAATTAATATCGACTCTCAAGAAGATTTACTTCTAGCAAGATATTATTTAAAAAAATAAAATGTTGAAAAAAGCAGTAGCCATTATAGGCACAGGCTATGGTTTGAGAGTAATCAATAGTTGTATTTCTAAGACCAAAAATTTCTACGTAAAAAAAATTATTAGTAGAAAAAAAAAGGGTAAATTATATTCAAATAAATTTCATTCAATTTTGAAAGATAAACAAATATCGCTAATTTGTTTAGAGACACCTCCATTTACTCATTTAGATTATCTTCAAAAACTTAAGAATTTTAAAAAAAATATTTTATGCGAAAAGCCTTTTTTAATAAATCAAAAAGAAATTAATTTTTTTGAAAATAATAAAGAAAAATTCAATTTTAATTTATTGATTAACTGTCAACTACGTTTCCACCCCTCATTAGAAAAGTTTAGAAAAATGGTGCGAAGTTTCGGAAAAATTAAAAAAGTTAAAATTTTATATTTTTCAAATAACTTTAAAGAAAAAAAAAATGATTGGTGGATGAATGTTAAAAAGGGTGGTGGGCACTTAATGGCAATTGGGCCTCATCTTTTGGATCTATCAAATTATCTAAATGGATCTATTGTAAATTTAAAAAAAAAATTAATGGTGAGCACAAAATATCAGAAAAAAATTAATACAAAATTTCACTTTATTGGGAGATATAAAGATTTATCAATTTTAGAAGTTATATCATCATGCAATAATTCAATACCAAAAAAAAATGGTTTATATATATACGTAAATGGTATTGATAAAACACTAAAATTTTCAAATTTTGAAAAAATTATATTAAAAAATAAAAATCAAAAAAAAATATATAATACAAAAATGAAAATAGCAGATAAGTTTTTTAATAATCCATGGAGAGTTGCTCAATATTATTTTTTTAAAAAAAAAGAAATTAAATTTTCGAATAAAAAAGATAAATTTAAAAAATTAGATGAAACAATTTCTAATTTAAAATTTTTGATGAAAAATGATTGAAATTAAAAGAAAAATTTTTTTAAGTATCTTTAGAATATTTGTATACCTCCGATTTACTTATTTGACTGCAATTTTAATTTTTTTATCCCTAAGAAAAATTAAGGGTATTAATTATGTTAAAACTAATAAAACTTTTTTAGTCTTAGGTAAATCGATAGGTCTTGATGATTTAAAGATTTCCTATCAAAACATAAACTCAAATATAATTTTTTATAATCTTGATAGAAATGTCACAAAAATTATTTTTAGATCATTTGTAAAAAAAAAAATTTATAAAGATTATGACTATAATTCAAAAGATCGCAATGTTGAACACCAACTTAAAAAACTTAAAATATTTCTTTATGATATTTTTACGATTTTAAAAAAATTTAAAAACTTTCAAGGGATTATAAATTTCAATGTTTTTTATTACGGAGATGTTGAGTTGCAAAAAATAAGTAAAAAATTAGGTGTAAAATTTTTTTCTATTCACAAAGAGGCTCTTAAACCTCCATTATATTTAAAATATTTCAAATGGATTTATAAAAATACAGCAAATAAATTTTATGGCACTAAAATACTTACTTATAATGATTTTGAAAAAAAATTAATGGTTGATGGAAAAGTTGCTCCTAAAAATAAAATTAAAGTAATTGGTATGCCAAGGCTTATAAAAAGTTTCGATTTAGTAAAAGATCATGATAATTCAAAAAATAAAAAAATCATTTTATATTCATCTTTATTCCGAAAATTACCATATTTTAAAAATCCATATTACAAGAAACCAAAACATAAAATCTTTGAAAACAAAAGTGATTTAAATTTCAATGAGATCCAGGAAAAAACATTAATTTTATTATCTAAATTTCTTGATAAAAATCAAAATGCGAGAGTAACATTAAAAGTAAGAGTAGGTCATGAAAAATTATTTGAAAAAAAATCAATTCACAAAAGAATGGATGTAGTTAAGGGAGGTTCAGGACATGATTTACTTAAAAATCATGATATTGTTTTTGCTTTTAATTCTACAATTATTCTTGAAGCGCTGGCTGCAAAAAAAATTGTATTCTGTCCATTTCAAAATATAAAAAGTGCCGAATTATTTAAATTCATAAATTTAACAATTTCTAGTAATTCAGAAAGATTTATTTTAAAAAAATTACAAAATATTTACGACAATAAAAATAATATTAATTTTACTAATCAAAAAGCTGTTTCAAAAGTTTTGAATTTATATTTGAGAAATAACGATAAGATGGCTGGTAAAAGACTTATAAAGGTAATCAATACTTAATTATTTTATTCACAAAATATTTCATATGTTTCAAAATCAATTTTTTTTACGACAAAATTTTTTTTTCTGAATAATTTAAATATGTGATCACTTATCATTTTTTGAGACAGTTTGAATGGCATTTTTTGGTTTGTTTCGTAATTCTGAAACTTAAATATATTTATAGCTTTTCTAAAAATTTCAAAAAAACTCATTTTAATAATATTTAAGTATCTTGGTTTTACTTTTTTTATTTTTTTTACTTTTAGAGAATTTAATTGTTTTATTATCTCGTCTGAGCTAGCTATATCAAATAAGTTAGAAATATTATGTTTTAAAAAACTTTTTAATTTTTTATTAATTTTATTTTTATTTGTTCTTAGCTTTAAAATATCATTAAAATTATTAATTTTTTTTGATATTTTATATGGAATATTTTTTTCAAAGTTTCTTAATTTTCTGTTAGGTTGTAAGTAAAATATTTCTTTTTCAAGCATATAAGCATCAATTGAAGTACTGCAGCCCCTATGAATTAAACCCTTGGAAGCTAATATCCATGGAATTATATCATTTTTATAAATAATTTTGATGAAATCACTCTCCCTTACATCATTATACCAATTATCCATAGTTCTATCTGAAGGGTGAGGTCTTATAATTATTTTAAGTTGTGAATTTTTTGAATAATTATTTACTTTATTAACAAAATTTAAATAATCTTTGTATGCGTTCTTATAAACAATTTTTAAATTATTATATTTAACACCTTTATTTTTAATTTTTGCTAATCTTTCATCCAGTTTAAATTTATTTAGAAACCCAAAATTTGATGAGAATAAATAAAAATCACCGTATTGTTTTTTAATTTTTTTTGCTTCCTCATTGTAAAAATTTCTATATTTTTTTTTATTCAGATCATATTTTGGCCATCCGGTGTTTATGAACTTATAACTATGTTTTTGATTTTTTTTTTTCACAATTTCTTTTAGTCTTTTTCCAATTAAAAAAAATTTACTTATATAGTTTAAATTTGTTATTCTTTGCTCAATAGTTATTGGCTCATAACCCATACCGATTCCCATTTCTTCATCTAAAACTACAGTGTGTTCACAATTTTTAATTAAATTTGTAATCTCTTTTGTATTATGAAAACTAATTTTAGATTTATCCTCTTGAGAAAAAGCACTTTTATAAAAAAATATTCCTTCTTTTATTTTTTTTGTTTTGATAAAATTAAAAACTCCAATTTTTGAACCGATATAAACTCTGTACCCTTTTTTAGCGAGAAGATAAGATATATAAAGTCTTGGTAGTAGTTCTCTATGTGTTATTTCAATAGGAATATAGATATTTTTTTTCATTAATGAATTTGTCAAATTTAACCAATTAAAGTTAATTTATTAATTTAGTTGAAATTCAATATAATATTATTAGTTACAAGTATAGTATTATCAATTAAAAAAAATAATATACCAATTAGAAATTTATTACTATGAAGAAAAATCTGGTTTTTTTCCATCCAAATATAAGAGATGATGGTTGCAAAAAAACTTTGGAAATTTATACCGATTTTTTAGTTAATAAATTTAATGTAACACTTGTTACAAACACACCAAACAAAAATTTTCTCAAGAATATTAATTCAAAAGTAAAAATTATAAATCTTAATAATTTTTTCTTTAATAAAATATTTATTTTAAATGAATTATTTTGTTTAATGAGTTTAATTAAGTTTTTTAATAAAAATACTATTATATTCTCTCTTGACGGCTATCTTGTTTTATTAATATTGAAATTTTTAGGCACCAGATTTAATCTATTTGTAAGAATTGCAAACCCTATTCCACTTGAGAATAATTATAAGATTTTGTCTACTAATCCTGGCTCGGAAATTGGAATTATAGATTTATTTTTTTTGAAATATTCTGATGTAACAATATTATATTCTGATTTATATCAAAATTATCTTAAAAGAAAATATAAGGTTAAAAACATTATAATCATAAAAAATTATTTTAAAAAAACAAAAGTTAAAGTTAAGAAACGAAACACTAATCCAAATATTTTTTTTGTTGGAAGACTAACAGATATAAAAGACCCAATATTTTTTCTTAAAAATTTAATTAAAATCTCAAAAATTATTAAAATTAAGATTCACTTCGTTGGAGAGGGACCTTTGTTAGAAAGTTTGAAAAAAATTTCTAAAGAGAATAATGTTTCTGTGAAATTTCATGGTTTTATAAAAAGACCGTTTGAAAAAATTAGTAAAAAAATCGATTTATTTTGTCTAACTTCTAAACATGATGGCACACCAAATGTTTTAGGTGAAGCAATAAGTAAAAAAATACCATGTATTGCACCGAAAAATGTAGGCTGCGTAAATGAACTTATGTCAAATGGAAGATACGGTACATTATATCAAAAAGGAGATTCAGCGGATTTTAGAAAAAAAATAAAATATGTCTTAAATAATCATAAAGAGATAAATTTGAAAGCTGAGAAAGCTTTTGAAGCTCTTGATAGATATAATTTAGATAATACTTTAAAAAAACTAGAAAAAAAGATTTTAACTTATTTTAAAAACTTTTACTAAATTTTTCATTGAAAAATTTGATTTAAATTTTCTTTCTATAATTTTTGTAATTTTTTTTGCTCTTCTCAAATCGTCAGGAGTATCAACACATAAATTTATATGAGATAAGT
>MDTD01177206.1_pt1 | contig 12455 bp, 7 predicted proteins | sample 811221 | NCBI WGS metagenome assembly MDTD01 (sample SAMN05326646, study PRJNA326480) | marine metagenome | isolation source: seawater | place: Pacific Ocean: South West | collected 2011 | reverse complement strand
GAGAATACTACGCAAGCCGTTGGAAGCAGTCGTGATGACCAAACTAATCGACAAAACGCAAAGTATCGGAAAGGTCGTGCCGACATATCGGGCGCCGATCCACAACGAAATCAGAGTGTCACCAAGGACGATAAAAACAATGGCTAAACCGGCACCGAGAGCGGCAAGAACACTCGTTCCGATCAGTAGCATTCTTTTGAGGTCATCATGACGCTCTTGTGCGTCGAACTGACTGGCAACCGGCATCAAGACGGAACAAATCGAGCGACTCAATTCCGAAGACTTCTTTGTAAGCGACTCGGCAATCGAAAAATAAGTGACCTGAACAGGGCCGAGTATGAATCCCACAAGAACAGTCCCCGCCGACTTGGAAACGAGACGCCCAACCCCTTGCACCACGTTAAGAATACCGAAGCGAATCAAGCGACCCGCCATTTCGCCATCAAGCCATTGAATTGAAAAATGAGCCTGGGGTAAAGCTACTTTTGCCAGAACGATCCTGCTGACCTGCGCGAGTACCGAAACGAGTAGCGTAACCTGAGCCATCTCCACAATACCCCCTCCTCGCCAGACGACGAAGATCAAGAGTACAGACTGAGTGAGTTGAGCGATGACGGCAAGCGCATTTGAGAGATCAAAACGCTTTGTCGCCGCGAGAACAGCGGCAAAAGCCTGACCAGGTATCCCCAGAACAACGGTAGCACCGGTGAGGACAATAACCAGACGTATCGCAGCAAGGCCAACGTGTTCGGCGTTTAAGTGAAAAGGCATGCGCCACGCAATTAATGACACGACGGGCACGAGGCAAGCAGCGAACAATAGAAAGAGTCCGAGGCAAGTGACAAGCACCTTATTGACATTGTCCCAATCCTTCGTCGCAGCATACTGTGAAATATACTTGACTCCAGCGCCTCGCAGGCCCAAATCGGCCAATGCATAGTAAGTTGTCAATGTCATCAACAGAGACCATACCCCGTAACTCTCATCTCCAAGCCCGCGCACAAGAACCGGGGTGAGCACAAAGGAAATCAAGAAACTCGCAACACGGCCAATCCAATTAAACAGGACACCATGTATCGCAAGTTTTTTCGTACTTTTGGAATCGCTCAAGAAGAAATGATCACATGTTTAACAGTGAATTAAAGCAACTTCACTGCGAGTTTAGATGTCGTTAAGGGAGCGGCAAGTGCCCGGCTCTGGCTGCTCGCAACTACTTAACTTTCTTTCTAACTTCATCATTCGCATCACAGTATCGCCTGGCATTCCCAAGAGTCGGAGCAGCGTCGCGATGAACATGCGAAAATCGAGCCAAAACGTTGCATGATCAATGTACTCGAGATCGAGACAAAGTTTTCTTCGAACACTATCGACGTCCGTATCAGGCGGCAGATTGATTTGGGCCAGGCCGCTGATTCCCGGCCGCACACGCAATCGCTCGGTATATCCGGGTACTCTGTCTTCAAGCACTTGCACAAACTCAGGTCTCTCTGGCCTAGGGCCAAAAAGATCCATGTCACCGCGCAACACATTGAACAATTGAGGCAACTCATCTAGGTGATGGTCACGTAACAGTCTTCCCAACGGAGTCACTCGAGGATCACCTTTCGTCGACCAAGCTGGGCCCGTTCCATCCTCAGCATCAAGTCGCATGCTGCGCATCTTATACATCGTGAAGACTCGACCATTGAGTCCAACTCGCTTTTGCTTAAAGATTGTTGGCCCCTTCGAGGTAACACGGATTAATGCCATCAGAATACAGATGACAAAGAGCCCCGGAATCAACAAGAGCATTGCAATCAATCTTGAAACAAGTGACTTCCATCGGAAGTAACCGGACGGAGAGACAACAGAAAAAGAGCCGAAAGACTCTTCTGCAGGTGGCTCAACCGCCCTCGACTCTATTGGGGTTTCCGGATTAGTCACGTATTGTTCCAGAGATGCTTGTTCTACGTTTTCCATTCATCAACTCGACTTTTCTGTCGCAAACAAAGTCCTAATCTGTCAAAGGCCATTCACTCGACAGAAAATCTTTCAGAAACTGCTCACAAGGATCACGCTCTTCACCACCTTCGTTTAGCACAATCCCCGAGAGTTGAATCTTGTACAAAACCGGTACTCCAGCGAATTCATGTCGCGGTGATGCGGAAGACGCCCACGCATCCCCTGTGCTCCACGCATACCAAACAGACATTGGAGCCTGGTGCACATTCTTCGTTTCAAAAACCAATCGCCAAAAACTGTTGTCAGCAAGCGGAACCGACTTCCGAATCTCACGCTCCTGATAGTTTTTCGAGCTGTAACAAATCTCTGGAACATGAACAGAAATGGGACCGTGTGAACCCGCGACAATCGCTAATGATACAACCTCACCTGTGTCACGATTCCTATAGGTGCGATTCAGCCAGTCTTTTGCCTCCAACAATTCGTCAACTCGTTCGGTGATCTCAAGATCGGTTTTCATCTCCCAAGGGCCAAACGTAGTCGGTACTGACGCGAGAGGGATTAGTGACTGGTTATCTTGGGACTTCCATCGCTTCGTCAGGTCTCCTTGCAAGATGCCAGAGATAACGGTCGCAGCGATAAGTGCCAAAAAAGCAGTATTCGTTTTCCAATTCATCCAAAATCCCCACAAACGGCAAGCCCGGTAAGCCAGAAGGCCCAGCAAACCCCAATAGCAAAAAACCGTTGTTTTATTGGAAAGCCATCATCTTAAATCGTAAGTCGGATGATTTTGATCTACAACGATTTTCCAATCATTTTCGTACCCAAAAAAGTTCGGATTCCCATCAAAAACCCGAAAACAACATCCATTAGCGATCAAATGCTGTTTCCAAGTCGGCAACTAGCTTTTTGTCATAATTCGTTAACACTTCTGCGTGAAGGCCCAGCGCGACGGCCCGAGCGTAACTGAGGCGGGCCTCGTCGAGCGCATTGCTTTTCGCCTGAGCAACGGCCAACCGAAAGAGAACACGTGGATCTGGGCGTCGTAAACTATTCAGCGGTTTGAGTAATTTGATCGCCTCTTCAGGCTTACCAAGTTCGACAAGGATGCTTGATTTTGTATCGAGCAGATAGGGCTGTTCACCCGACAATTGGATCGCCCGATCAATATTGGTCAAGGCCTCTTCGGCACGGGCTGGCAAGTGCCCGATGAGGGACGCGAGATTATTGAGTAACATCGCATTGTCCGGATTATCTTTCACGATTCGGCTGAGCTTTTGAATCGCCTGACCCTCATCTCCTTTTGCCACATTCGCAAAGCAGCCGATCATATTGAGCACCCAGTCATCAGAAGCATCGGCGAAATCCCAAACGGGTTGTGTCTGGCTCCAGACTTCATCCGAGGGGTTCCCCGCTGACATGACTTCGATGAGCAAGACAAAATCTTGGGCAGAGAGAGATTCTGGTTTTGAGCAATCGATTTGAAGCAACTCGATTGCCTGTTGATGATTGTCACGTCGAGCTAATGTAACCGCCAGCGGTTTCACCTGCTGTTCGTTGAGTTCGAAAAGTTTCCGATACCAGTTTTCAGCATCTTCGTACAATCGCGAGGAGGCAAACATCTGTCCGAGATTGGTGTAAAGTTGGCTTCTTTGACCCACTTGTTCTTCGTCGATGGCAGGCTCCTGCTCAGAACCAAATTGAACGATGACATCACGAATTTTCTGTTGGTCCTCGTTTAATCTCAGATACTCTACCTGCGACTTCAAGACGACAAGTTTGCCAGTCAGCTGAGCATCTTCAGCAGCGACCTCTAGCTTCTTCAATGTTGCTTCCGCAGCATCATACTGATGGTTTCGCATTTGAAAGTCGAATTTAGCAGCCAGGCTTTCGACGTTTCCACCTCCAGAGCTGACCAGTTCATCAATCAGTCTTTCCGCTTCATCCAGATTTCCTTCTGACTCAAAGGTCACGGACAGAAGCATGCGATCGCCGGATGTTGTGACCCCTGTCTGTTCGATCGCCTGATTGATCAGGTCTCTGGCTTGAAGCAGATTGTCCAGCCCTCCGCGTCTCATCGAAAGCAGCGCCAAAACTCGCAGATCCTGAGTAACTGATTCACGACCTTTCAACAACGTCTGGACTTCTGCCCATGCGTCTGGACCACCTTTCGTCATGAGGGTCAGTGCCAGAAGTCGACGAGCCATAGGATTTCGGTGAGTGCGCAAAACTTCTCGCAGGTACTCTTCTGCTGCGTCGCGATCGAATGCGAGCAACGTTTCGCCAAGCATGACCTTTAGATTAACATCATTGGGATCGCCTGCGATGGCTTGCCTGAGAAAGCCCTCAGCTCGCTTGTCTTCGCCGAGCCTTCTCCAACCCGTCGCGAGGACAATTGCTCGTTGCTTGGACAAAGGATCTTTACCGTTTTCTTCAATCAACTGAAGAACGTTTTCTGCCTCAGCTTGATCTCGTTTTAGATAGAAGAGAAACAAGGCCGTGCCTGCACCGATGTCACTCGGGGAATCTTGAAAGGCATCCGTCAACTGAGCTTTCGCCTGATCCTCTTGCCCATTCATCAACAGTAGTTGCGCATACCAGATCCTCGCGACTGCATTGGCCGGTGTTTTTTCAACAACAGCCTTCGCACGGCGAAGTAACTCGGGCATCTGAGACTGAGATTCAGCCACATCCACTGCTGCTCCGAGGAAGGATGCGGCATTGCTTCCTTGCGATTGCATTTCCTCGAGGTACTGTTCGGATTTTTCATATTGCCCAGCAGCAAATAGAGCGGCGAGCAATTCTTGATAAATCTGAAGCCGACGGTCACCTTTCTGCACCGCAATTTCTAGTGCTTTCGCAGCGCCAGCATAATTCTGTTTCTCGGTAAGGATGCGGCCGTGGAGACTATAGGCCAATGGCCAGTTCGGATTCGCCTCAACAACCTGCGCCTGCAACCTCTCTGCATCAAGAACATCTTGCGGCGAAGGGTCGTCCGCAATGGCCCGACTTGCAACAAAGTATTTCCAGTAGACGCCTTCCGATCCCTCAACTTCCTTCATTCTCTCGATATGCTTTTCAAGCTCCGTAAAATCCTTCAATCTCACTTCCATTTCCGCCAGCCGGACCAAAGAATCAAGATCGTCCTGGTCAGCAAGTTGCTGAAGCGTTTTACGAGCGAATTCCATTCGCCCGAGGGCAACCTGAGCTCGGGCCCTAAGTTTGAGGCACAATCTCTTCTGATCTTGACCAACGTCAGGTAGGATTCCGTCAAGGAGTGGAATCGCTTGCTCATAGTTGCCTCGAATCATTTGCAGTTGGGCATTGAGCAGATCAACTTTCCACGGATCGAAAGCTAACTCGCTATACCTCGAGAGAGCCTCGTCTGCCAACGAGAATTCACCTAACTGTTGATAGAACAACACGAGCCTCGAAAAGAGATCGGCAGCTTCTGGATTTTGCTGAACACCTGCATCAATTTCTTCCAGGATTTTTTCTCGAGGTGCGCCTTCAAGTTGCATCCGCGCGGCGACCATCAAATTCGCCTGCCACGGATCTATGTTCGTTTGACGAGCCGCACGAATCGTGCTGTTGAAAGCTGACCAATCTCGATCGGCGGTTCGTTTCTTGATTTCTTCAGCAAACTGCAACGCGGCGACTTCAAACAGAAGCGGTTCTCGCCCGAGCTGACCCTGTCGCTCCACAACTCGCAGGGCTGAATCAGCCTGCCCGATTTGTCGATATGCATTCGCCGCTGCACCGGCAGCCTCACCCGAGTCAACTCCGAGTTCCGCCGCTGATTCAAAGGCATCAGCAGCTTCTGCCCACCGGCCGAGAGACCGCGACGTCCGTCCAATCAACATCCATGCATCGAAGAGCAACTGTTTTTCACTGGAGGATCCCGATCCAAGCGACGCAATCACACGTCCGCCATCATCGTCATCGCTCGCGGGAATCGATCGATTTTGACCGACGAGACTAAACGCAATCCTGCGGGCTTTACTGTACTCTCGTGCCAACAGATAAACTTTGGCTTGAAACAATTCGACTCGCGATTCAAACTCAAGTCGGCGTCGCTGAGACGAAAACAACCGACTGTTCTGCTCAGCACTCGCAATGACATGGTCGAGCACATCAATCTGTTCCTGACATTTCTCGACGTCTTCCAGGAGCAAGTAGAGATTGGACAAATACATTCTGAACTGAATGGCGTCCACATCACTCATGTTCTCGATAGCTCCATTCAAAACAACAGTCGCTTGCTCAAAATCGCCCGCGTCATAATACGCTTCACTGAGTCGCAAAACGGGGCTTGATGCTTCCGGTCGGTGCGCCGCAGCGAGCTTGTACATTCCAATCGCCTGTTCCAACCAAGATGGATCAATGGGCGTTGTACCTCGAGCGACTCTCATCGCTGCATTTCCGAGCGAGAGCGCATCTTCCGGATCGCTGTAAACCTCAATCGCTTGTTGCAGAGCTTCTTGATCACCGGGAAGACGATGGGCGCGCCGATACCCGAACACCGTGAGCCAGGCGCGTGCTTTCTCCTTATTTTCGTCGGCGGCAAGCATTCGATCGATCACCGCATCGGCTTCGGCTTGATGATCAGTATCGGACGAAGACTCGGCGAATTCACGTAATCCAAAAGCAGCAAGCCGTGCCATTTCGATATCGCCGGGATCGATGACAAGGTACTCACGAACCAACTGCAGAGGCGATTTCCCGTCGAGCACAACTTCACCTGGCCGTTCCGGATCGCGTATGGGGCCATCGATCGATCGATCATTTATCTTCGCCGTCACAAATTCAGACCACGCGACAGCACGCTTTACTTCGGAAAGATTTTCGAAGCCGAATGCGTCACTATCCGCTTCATTTCGAATTTCCGAATACCTTCGACTCCTCACCAATGCATCGAGGAGTGAATTCTTCAATTCCCTATACTCTTCTCGATAGGGAGCATTTTCCTCGGTTTTATCGATCGGCTTTGGAATGAGCGCCATCGCCTCCCGATACAGACGAATCTTTTGGTTTCGTTGCCCCTCAGGGTTTTTACCGTAGGCCAACGCAAGTTTGATGCGAGCGTCTAAATCATCTGGATGAAAACGGTGATACTGATAGTAAGCGTCCGAAGCGGTTGGCCAGTCTTCATCCAGATAAGCTTTGTTAGCAGCAACCAAGTAATACTCAGCAACATCTCCTCTTTGACCGACATAACGCCACCCAAGAAGTCCACCGACAACGGCCCCAACCAGCAACAAGCCAAGCAACCATCGCCAACCGATAAAAATCCGTTTTCTAGATTGTTTTCTCGTCTTCAATTGACGGCCAGTTTCCATCGACGAACCTCTTTCATCCATTTCAATTTGACGTACTTGGTTTCAATCAAAGAACCGGCCAACAATACGCACCTACCCATTCACGAACTCATAGTTACCGTATGAGTAAATGTATTGACGCCGAGAAACACCATTCAGAACAACGCCGACCGGGTTTGCCTGTGCCCGCGAAAGACGATCACGAACTTGCACAACCTGAGACATTCTGCTGTATCCGCGACGTGCACAAATCAGTGAAGCGTCCGCGTGACATGCGAACAGAACAGCTTCGCCAGCACCGAGCACCGGCGGAGTATCGATCACAATGTACCGGTAACGCTTTCTCACAGTCTCGAGCAAGTTACTGATATCATTCTGGTGGAGCACCCCATGTAAGTCACGATGCTGAGTCCCGGCCAATATCACATCGAGATAGGGATGCGCATCGCGAAGAATCACATCGTCAAGCGACACCCCGCCAACGAACATATCGAGCACGCCTTGACGAGATTCAAAACCGAACATTCGTCCAATGTCAGGTGCTCGAAAATCAGTTTCCAAGAGTAACACGGGTTCTTTAACAGACTTAGCTAGGCTGATTGCTAATTGTGCCGAAACATGTGTCTTACCCTCTCCCGACACAGCACTCGTAACGGCGATTAATTGCTTGCCAGCCGTGTTTGACGACAACCTCAGCGTATTGCAGAGATGATCAATACTCTCTTCAAACAAGGTCAAGTGACGATGCTCCACATCCCCCGATCCAGATCCCGTCGCGGGTAGGTACCTCGGCAACGTCGCAATCTCTCCGACAACTTCGAGATTCTGCTCCTCAATGAAGGATGAATCATTGACTCGCTGCATCAAAAACTCATAAGCGAAGACCAGTCCTAGCGGCGCACCGAAAGCGGCCATGACCGCAACTACTATGATCGCCCAGGGAGAATTATCGGCTTCCTTCGGTTTCACAGCGGGATCCACGAGGGCAACTCGAGCCGGTGCATACTTTTCGGTCTGCAGATGCATGATCCGGTCAGTGATGCGATTGTAAATTGCCTCCTGTTGCTTTAGTTCCCGCGATTTAATTTCGAACGCAACGGTGTCCTGGTTCTTATCACTGCTGACGACCACATCATCCTCTTTCGCCTCATCTAACCGACTACGCAAATAATCTCGCATCGTCTCCTTAGCTTCAATCTCTTTGCGCATTGCAGTAAGCCGCTCCTCCTGTTGCGCCTTTCTGTATTTTGAAGCGGCTTCCTTTCCATCAACCTGGAATCGTTTCTGATATTCTTCGATCGCTTGAGCTAATTCATCGCGTTGTTGTTTCGCCTGCTGATAGCGAGTCGAACTTTCGGGTGACAACAATCGAGAACTCAGCATCTCCAATCGAGTATCAGCCTGAGCTAATTCATTACGCATTTGTGAATAGTCAATCGACGACTCCAACATCGCCTCCAACTGGGCCGGCGAGATTTCCTGATCATCCGTAGTGACTTGATGTTCGACGGCAGCAAGCTGGGCGTTCGAAACGGTTAACTCGACCTCGGTACGAATTAAAAGATTTTGGATCGATTGCAGTGATGAGTCGGAACTGGAATCAACCGTTCGATCGATAATGGCATTCTTACTTAACTCAGTGACCTCCTGCCTAAGCGTTTTTAAAGCGACCTGTCGGTCGGAAACCTCATCTCGCAGCAGACGAATAACCTGTTCGTCTTGCTGATTCGAATAGTCCCGTTGATAACGCATGTAGGTATCAACAACCGATTGAACGACTGCCTTTGCAAGTCGGGGATCAGGATCGGTGAATTTTACGGTAACGAGTTCAGAAGCCCCGATCAGGCGCGCTGATATCCCAAGCTGAATCCAAAGGACCGGATCCTCTTTTTCAGCCGTCTCCGGAAACTTCTCCATGACCTCTGCTAATGCAGCTTGCACAACCGTTCGTGTTCGAAACAACTGCAACTGAGTATTCACAAACGACCTTGAGTTTTCACTCTGTTTGAATGCAACGTACGGCGCAACCTCTTGAATTCTGAGCATGGCATTGGCCGTATAGGTCGATTCCACCGTGAACCACGCGCCAACGCCTGCGGCAATGGCCAAGATGCAACTCAAGGGCAAAGAAATCTTCCACCATCGCAGTTGAGACGCCCACAATAACGTCAAGTATTGCCGCAGCTTGTTGACATCCTTCTGTGATCTAGCTGCTTCGCGCACAACAGTATCGAGAGAATACTGACCGGCAGGGCTGTTTGCCGGTAGCAATTCATTTTGCGGACGATCTTTCATAAATACCTCAATGGAAGCTCTCTGATTCGGTGGCTTCTGCACCTCAGAACTTTGTACGTCTCAGGCGATCATCGTCGTCGAGTTCTTTCCATCAGTTTATGAGGGACTCAAAATTCATTCAATTAATTTGGCATCACCCCGGCCGTTGCTTGCCCGCCTTGGATTGAAACAGACTTCCATCCCTCACAAGGTTCACTTCTCGTTCCTGAAAGACTCGCGTCAGAATCCAAAGTACGCCTCCGAGAAGAATCGCTGCAAAGGGAATCATTAACATCCCTGCAAAATCATGGGAAAATCTTTTCGCTGCATCAGAACCGACTTCCTGAAAGAGAATACAGGTGATGACGATGCGAGTTGAGTTTGCGACGATAGCCACCGGCAAAATCGACAGGAGAATCAGCAGCCTCGTGATCCAGGCCCGTCTCGCCAGCACAACGATGGCAAAGGCAAGTGCGGCAATCCCGAAAAAGATTCTGATGCCGGAACACGCTTCTTCGACTCCATAGGTTTCGGTACCGATTCGAATAACGTTTGCCTCCGCCATCGCAGGAATGCCAAACAATACCAAAGCAAACGTACTAACTTCAGTTGCGATCCCCTGCAAAGGTAGTCGCATCGCAATTTCCAAGCTGTAAGGCAGCGGCATAGCAAACCCAAGGAAGGCGATCGACGGCAAGGACCACCAGAGCACTCGCCAGCCGAAAAAGGTCAAAACACAGCCAGCCAACCAGAGCATCAACGTCCAATTGTCAATCGGTCCGTAGAAAAACCTCGCGGAGAGAGTTCGGAGACCAACGCTCGCCAAAACGACAAGCAAACCAATGACGTAAGCCGGCTTCACCTGGTCAGTCGGAAACATATCTCGCCGGAACCAAAGGAATGCGAGCGATATCGGGACGACAAGATAGCCGTGCGAATAGTCCGGTTCCTGCTCCCACAACAGAATCATCTCGACAATGTTCGGCCAGTAAGACCAGACGCCTGCCACGAACAAGATGCAAAATGCACCGATTTGTTGAGGGCTTAACGCCAAGTTCGTGGATGATTTTTCATCGCTGGAAGAGTGATTGGCGGCGGGAGTTTCTTTTGATTTGGCGGAGGTCATGTTGGTCTCAACCGGCACTCACCTGAAACCTGCAGACCGCCTTGTCGCCAGGTCCATGAATCGAGTTTATCTAGCTCGCTGCGATACCTTTTTGTAGCTCGACGTAGAACGTGGAATGGACCGCCACTGCTACCCGTCAGCCACATGAAATGTTTCATAAATCTTTGACAGTCTCTGACTCCGCCACATCTAAGCTGAGTCGATGACCGTTGCATTCATCTCGGTTGTGCTGCGAAACCACTCGCGAGACACTGGCAAAATCAAAACTTTGCAGTAGCCGAGTTAGCTTTGCCTCGGTTGATGCAAGATTGACGTAGTGACGCCACCGTGAAATCCTCGACCCATGGGGGAGGCGGGGCTGCAAGGGGTCGATTTCCCACGGATGCAGGTAAAATACGAAGGGTTCACCTCGCAAGTTCACGGAATGCAGCCCCTTTAATGTAGCTTTTATTGGGTACAATCGAAAGTACCCGCCCCCCGAAATTGGCACAGTCAACGGCCCACGTCCGATCGATGTCATGGGAAACTCCCAGAGTTCGCCCTGAACGGTTTCCACACGATGAATGCTCCGGTTAGCGTCACGAATACCGTATCGATCATGAGCAGTTGGATAAACGCTCGAATCAATCTCAAAGCCCAATTCGGCGAGGACTTCAAAAGCCCAAAGTGAGCGTTTCGTAATTGAAAAACTTGGCGCACGAAAGGTCTTAACCTTCGCGCCACTAATATCTTGAATCGCATCACACGACTTGATCAGATCCTCGCGGAATTCCCTAGGTTCCAACTGGTAAATCAAACGATGCCAATAACTGTGGGATCCCAATTCGTGCCCAGCTTCGTGAATGCGGCGAACAAGTCCAGGAAAACGCTCAGCCACCCAACCGAGGATATAAAAGGTGGCCGTGGCATCATGGAGTTCAAATAGCTCCAGCAACCGCTCCGTGTTGCGAACAACTCTCGATTCGTAGTCACCCCAACTGGACCGCGGAATCGACTGCTCGAAAGCCGTGACCTGATAGTAGTCCTCAACATCGATCGTTAACGCATTCAGCACTTGTATCTACATCCGCATTGATCGGCGTAATTGGACTTGCAGCTTGCCTGGACTCCGTCCCCCTGGGTTAGCGATCACCCCCCACTACTGGGGTTTCTACTGCAGCCCCTCAAATGCTCGCCTCCTGCGAAAAACACCGTCTATTTAAGCCCGTAAGGTGGAACAGAAGAGTGTGGCACTTAGGGATGAATAAAGCAACAACTTTGAATTCTTGTGAACTCATCCTAGTGAGATGCCCACTTTGTTTGGAACGATCATGCCACCATTAGCGATTTAGGACAGCAAAAGTTTAACTTCAAAGTCGGCCTCTCCCCGAAAACAATCTCAAACCCAGAGCATTCAAACTGTTAACGCTGCCTGAGCACTTCCTTATTTCCTCAAAACAAATGGCAAAAAAAGTGGATAAGCTAATCTCGGCAATTAACATAGGGAATAGGTGCAAATACTTTTGCGCAACCTGCATGAAATACACAGTCATTACAAGTGAACTCCTGAATTGGAAATCCCATCGCATCTACGCGTCGCTTGCTTCGCCCTGGCATTGGCCAGTTGCCTTGCGATGCGCGCCGATGCGAGCCTGCAGGTCGATCTCGACCTGAATGACAGCAAAAACGGATGGGCGTTGGTCGTAGCATCCGAATTAAGTTCGGACGTCGTCACGACTTCCGCTCCTTCTTCTTCGAGTTCCAGTGGGCAAGAAGAACGGCCCGAGTCTGGAGCGGAAATCAGAGCGAAACTCAGT
>MDTD01172857.1_pt1 | contig 12457 bp, 10 predicted proteins | sample 811221 | NCBI WGS metagenome assembly MDTD01 (sample SAMN05326646, study PRJNA326480) | marine metagenome | isolation source: seawater | place: Pacific Ocean: South West | collected 2011 | reverse complement strand
GCTGTTGACGGTGGAGACGAGCGTGCCGCTCTCGATGAAGCGGTTGCAGATCTCGATGGCCTGGTTGAGCTGACCGCCCGAGTTGAAGCGGAGGTCGAGGATGAGGCCGTTGAGTCCGGTGCGGCGCATCTGCTTGACGGCGGCATCGATCTCGTCGGTCGAGTCCTGCGCAAACTTGTCGAGACGGATGTAACCGATGCGCTGATCGCGGTCGACGTACCAGTCCCAGTCGTCTGGCTCGGGGCTGAGCTTGCGCCAGCCGGAGACGGTCGCGACCTCGATCTCGTCGCGTGTGATGGTGATGTCCTTGGTGATCTCTTCGCCGTCGTCGCCCTTGCGCTTGACGGTGAGAGTGACGTTGGTGCCCTTGGGCCCGGTGATGACCTCGACGGCCTGGTCGGTGGTCATGCCGACGGTCGAGACGCCGTCGACCTTGGCGATGATGTCTCCCGCCCTGACGCCTGCGCGGACGGCGGGCATGCCGGGCATGGGGGTGAAGACCTGGAGGTCGCCCGTGATCGGGTCGTTGACGATCTGGATGCCCACGCCGATGAATGAGGAATCGAGGCGCTTGTAGAAGGTGCGGAGCTCGTGGGGCCAGACGATCTGGCTGAACTCGTCGAGCTGGCCCATCGCGCCGGCGCCGAACTCGTGGAACACGACTTCGGTGGGCAGGTTGACGGTGCGGACGTTCACGTCGATGAGTCGGCTCAGCGTGCGGCGGAGATCGACGATCGAGATGTCACGGCCCGCGGCCATGAGGTTGGCACGCTCGGTCTCGAGGTGCTCGAAGAATTTGCTGCGAGCGTTCTCGTCGGCGAGCTTTGGGAATGCGTCGAAGAGGTCGCTCATCCCGGCAAACATTTCGATGTTCTCGATACCGCCGACAACCATGTCCTTGAGCGCGGTGCCCGAGATGTGGTTGCGGGCGCCCTGGGCGACAGCGGTCATGACGAGTTCGGAGGTGACGCCGTCGAGTTTCTCGCGGAAGTCGGCGCCTCGCGCGTTAAATGAGGGCAGGCCCTCGACCTCGGGGCGCTCGCCGAGTTCATCGAAGTCTTCTTCGGTGGCATCGGGATCGGCCTCGAGCTTGGCGTACTTCTCGTCCCATTCCTTCTGGGCGATCGCTTCGAGCTCGCGGAGCTTGGCGTCGCGGAGTTCCCAGTAGCGCTTGGGGGCGTAAAGCTGGAGTATCTCGCGGCGGACGAGCTGACGCTCGATGTCGGCCTTGAAGCGCTGCGAGGCTTCTTCGAGCATGTTGAGGCGTGCGAACAGCTCCATCGCGGTGAGCCAGTCCTGCTCGCGTTCGGCCTTGGCCGCGGCCTCGGCGGCTCGGTTGACCAGGTCCACGATCTCGGGCTCGTTCATGAGCTCGTTGCGGTCGAGGACGATCGAGTCGAGGAACAGCACAACGGCCAGCGCCTCGGAGAGCTTGTTCGGATCGTTGTCTCTGGCCTCATCGAGCAGCCGGGCGAGTTCCTCGCGCTGCTCGGCGATCTGTTCCTCACGCTCGTCCTGCTGCTTTGCGAAGTTGCTCTTGAGCAGGTCGATGGCGTGACGGATGTCGGTAACGTTGTCCGGGTCGACACTTTCGGGGATGTTCTCGAGGGCTTTGAGAGTCTCGTCGCTGCTGCCGTGAAGCGCGGCGGTCCAGACCGAATGCGACCATTGAGAAGTCTCTTGCTCGGCGACCTGCGCAACGGCACCGGAGCCGGTCGCGAGTATGGCGACCGAGGCCACGGCGGCTCGACTCAAATCCTGGAGATAACCCATTCACGCCTCCGTTCGTTTTTGTCTCAGGCGGGGATGCACTCTCAAGCATCGGCCCGTGGGGGTTCCCGGCTGAGAGATCCACACCAACCTTGGGGTGGTCACAGCATATTGGACGGTTCAACCCGCGTATGTGTTCGCAAGGAGAACCCCCAGATTACAACCTTGAACAGCCTCGCATGCTTCCAGATGCGTTTAAAAGGGGTTCAGGGGGCCTTTGGGGGCTTTGTGAGGGCGTTGATCAGGGTGGCCAGCGCCATGCACGCCAGGACGGTCGCGCCGATCAGAGCCCCGGTGAAGAATTTCTCGTGGATGACCCCGAGCGAGACGGCAAAGGACGCGCCGATCCCAAGGGCGGGGCCGAGGGCGTAGCCGACACCGATGAGCGTTTCGTGGATGGCACCCGAGTCGATCTCGCCCTGGCCGACCTCCATCGCGTAGTAGATCGCCGCCGTGTAGATCGTGCCCATCGCGGCTCCAAAGAGGGCCAGCGAGATCGACAGGCACGTGATCGCGATGGTTTGGTTCGGGATGAGTGGTGAGAGCAAGCACCCGACAAAGCCGAGCGCCAGAGCGATCGCGCCGAGGGTGAGGGGCCAGGCCCTGCCGTGCCACCCGTGCCAGCGCTCGAAGACGAGCATGGTGGGGATGCGAGCGGTCAGCCAGATGGCAGCGACGATGGGCTGCCAGAAGAGGTCGATGCCCATGCGCGTGAGGGCGACGGGGAAGTAGGGGCCCAGCACGCCGCCGAGCATGTAGCTGACAGGCAGGAGCGTGCGCGCGGTGGCCAGGAGCTTTCGGGAGACGTCGGCATCGATGGCGTCGGGTTCGAGGTGGTCGGAGATGTGCTTTGGGGGCCTCTTGGGGAAGGGGAGCATGAGCAGCACCGCGACCACGTGAAGCACGAGCACGCCCCAGAGGGCGTCGATGGGGTGTTTCTCCAGCACCGGGGCGAGCAGAAAGAACGCCCCGACGACGGCGCTGGTCCAGGTGATATTGAACCGACCCGCAGCAGAGCGGAGCGACTTGCCGCGACGCCCGCCGCTGAGATACCACTCGACCATGGGCCAGAGGAGCCCTGTGATGAGGCCATAGCTCCCGGCGACGAGCCAGATGGCCCATTCCGGGCTTTGGCCCATGAGTTTGAGGATGGGCGGCGTGCCCGACAGCAGCCCCGCTGCGAGGGTGATCGTGATGAGCAGTGTGCGGGGTGCGATCGCGGTTTTGCGGTTTGTCTCGAGGAATCGGACGACCCTTCCCGTGAGCAGGGCCGAGGCGATGTAGCAGACGCCGAAGAGGAAACCGAGTACGTAAAGGCCGGTCTGTTTGAAGTCGGCGGCGCTGGCGATGAAGTGGAGCCCGTGTGTGAGCGAGCCGGTGCCGATGCTGAGGACGAATGTGACAGCGAGCACGAACCCGAGGGGCGCTGGCTTTGGAGCCGAATGGGGGTTGGAGGTCATTGAGGGGCTCCGGACCGTTGAACCGGGCGGTTCATTGCCTGCGGGGTGCGGCGATCGTACGATCGCGGGCACGCGCCGGGCGAACCCCGGCGGACAAGGGCTCGTAGCTCAACTGGATAGAGTGTCGGCCTCCGAAGCCGAAGGTTCCGCGTTCGAATCGCGGCGAGCCCGTTGAATTCCCTTCCCGACTTCAAAACGCCGGAGGATCCCGTGAAGAAGTGGACCACGATCGGCCGTGCCCTGATGCTGGGCCTCGCGATGACGGGCCAGGCGGCTCTGGCGCAGGACGAGGCCCCCGCAGAGCCGGCCCCGGCGACCGAAGAGGCCGAGCTCCCGAGCGCCGAGTCACTCTTCGAGCGGCACATCGAGGCTGTGGGGGGCAAGGACAAGGTCTTCGACATCACGACGCGCCGGTTTACCGCGACGCTGAAGTTCTACCAGGGCGGCAGCGAGGAGCCCGCGCAGACCAGCATCCTCCGGATCACCGCCAAAGCGCCGGACCTGATGATCCAGGAGATCATCACCCCGGGCGTCTCGACGATCACCAAGTACTTCGATGGCGAGGCGGGCTGGGTGGTCGAGCAGGGCAAGCCCGCTGTGGCGATGGAGGTCGAAGAACTCGAGAGGTTCGCCGTCGGCGCCCGCTTCTACGCGGAAGCGGATTACAAGAACCACTATAAGGGCTACAAGACCGTCAACAAGCAAGAGGTCAATGGCGACACCATCTACATCGTTGAGATCGAGCACTTCTCGAGTCGGAAAGAGGCGCTGGCGTTCAGCGATGATTCGGGATTGATCATCGGTGTGGCCGGCATGCGCACGATCCAGGGGCGTCAGTTCGAGTTCCGCCGGTCGTACGAGGACTACTCCGACTTCGGCGATGGCGTGCTCTACGCCAAGACGATCCGCGAGGTGATGGGCGGCACGATGTTCGAGATCGTCATGACCTCGATCGACACCGACATCGAATTCCCCGAACTCGAACGCCCCGAAGGCATCGAGGACGCGGACCTGTCGGGTTTCCGCAAGGAATAAGCGGGGTTACGAGCGGCAGAGCTCGCAGCTCTCACCGAACTTTTTGCAGATCGGGTGATCGGCGCACGAGGCCATACGCGCTTTGCATGCGCGGCGGCCGTGGAAGATCATGAGGTGCGAGAGCAGCCCCCAGTCCTTCTGCGCAAAGAGGGCCATGAGCTTCTTCTCGATCTTGACGGGATCGCCCTCCTCGTCTTTGTCGATGAGGCCGAGACGTCTTGAGAGGCGTATGACGTGCGTATCGACAACGAAGCCGAGATTGATGTTGAAGGCATTGGAGAGGACCACGTTGGCGGTCTTGCGCGCCACACCCCGGAGGGTGAGGAGTTCTTCCATCGTGCTGGGGACCTGGCCCCCGAACTCGCTCACGACGGCTGACATCGCGGCGTGGACGGATTTGGCTTTGTTGCGGTAAAAGCCGAGCGTCTTGACGTAGGGCTCGATCGCCTCGGGCGAGGCCTTGGCGTAGTCGGCGGGGGTGGGGAACTTCTTGAAGAGCGCGGGCGTGGCCTTGTTGACGGCGACGTCCGTGCACTGGGCCGAGAGAATCGTCGCGATCAGGAGCTCGTGCGGCGCAGTGTAGTTGAGCTCGCAGTGCGCATCGGGGTAGTGCTCGGCGAGCATGTCGCGGAGACGTTTGGCCCGGCGCTTGTCGGCGGGTTCGACCTGCGGCAGCGCGATCGAGCGGGCGGTCTTCTTCGCGGCTTTCTTTACGGGCGCTTTCTTCTTAGTGGCGGGCTTCTTGCTCATCACAGCCGACCCTTGCGCGTGAGCGAGGGTTGCTCGAGAGTTGGCTTCGACGCACCGCTCGGCTGAGCGGGCGTGGCGGTCCGGGCCGTTGCCGCGAATGCGCCGGAGATCATCAGCAGCGTGACGCAGGCGAACGAGGAGACCATGACCGTGCTCGCGGTGGGGTGATCCTTATCGAATGCGGCCTGATACTCGAGCGCCGCCTCGTTGTTGCCCGCTTCGGCGGCTTCCCAGTAGTTCACCATGTTGGTGTTCATGCGCGGACCGAGGAAGAAGAAGGAATACGTGAGCAGCGAGAGCGCCCCGAAGAACGCGACGAGGCGGACGCCTGTCGTCCAGGCCTGACGCCAGGGCTCTTTGGAAGCGGCCACGAGACCAAGTGTCAGTCCCGAGACGATCAGACAGCCGAGCGCGACGGCATCGGCGACGAGGAAGATGCGCGAAGCGACGTGGCCCGCGGCGAGCTTCCAGTGCGGGCCGGTGAACGCGTCATACGCGGGCAGGCTCGGGTCCAGATCGCGGACGGTGGGAAAGATGATCGCGGCTGCGGCCCCTGCCATCGCGAGTGAGCCCATCCAGAGCCCGACGAATGTGAGGTGGACCGTTTCGAGCAGGCGTCGTAAGGGGCTCATGGCGTCGAATCGTAGCGGGTGCGCCCGAGTGTGCGGGGCGGGATACAACTTGGCATGGAAGGATTGTCCCTCGGGGCTGGTGCGGGGCCGCTCGCGTGTTCGATGCGCGGGCTGGCGGCGCATGCGCACGCGCCGACGAGATCGGCCAAGGGGCTCCTGGACTGGATCACCTCTGCCGGTGGGCGCGCGGTCGTGCTCGACGCGACGCACCTTGAGCTGCGGCCAAGGGATCTCGGGCGGAGCGCCAGGCGGGATCTGGCTTCGGCGATCAGGCGGTCAGAACTCGAGTGGAAGGGGGTTGATATCTTTGTGCCGACGGCGCACCTTGCATCGACCGAGCACTCGGACCGGGCGTTGGCTGCCATCGTGGACGCGATCGAAATGGCGGGGGAGCTTGCGACACTGAACGTCGGCGAGCGGGCGGTCGTCTCGTTCGATCTGCCCGATGACCCGGTTGAGGGCGTGGTGCGCGAGATCGCGGGTGCGGCCGATCGCACGGGCGTCGTCGCGGCGAGCCTGAAAGACGGTCACGCCGGACTCAGCCGGGCGGTCGATCTCGATGCACTCTCTGACGCGGGCGTGGACGCGGTCGGCGCGGTGACAGGCTCCACGACGGCGCAGGTGCGATGGGGCGGGCCGAGAGTCGAGCGAAGGGTCGATCTGTTGGCGGTCACGGGAGCCATGGCGATCCGGACTGAACCCTGTTCGGCTGTGCTCGATCTGACTCGGTCGGTTGAGCCGGCGCGAACACTCGGCGCGGCGCTGGCGGCATGGAGTAAGGCTGACCCCGCCTCGGGTCTGGGACTTTAGTCGAGAGCCGACGGATCGATGTCGGCGTTGGTCGCCACCGCCTGCACGTCGTCGTTGTCTTCGAGTGCTTCGAGGAGGTTGAAGACCTTCTTGGCGTCCTCGCCCGCAACGGCGATCATGTCGGCCGGGATCTTGGCGATCTGGGCCTCGGTGATCTCGATGCCCGCTTCCTCGATCGCGGCTTTGACCTGCTGGAATTCGGTCGCTTCGGTGAGCACGGTCCAGAACCCCGCGTCGTCGCCCTCGGCTTCGGGGGCCTGGACGTCCTCTGCGCCGGCCTCGATGGCCAGGTCCATGATCTGCTCTTCGTTCACCTTGGACGCGTCGATGATGATGCGGCCCTTGGTGCTGAAGAGGTAAGCGACGGAGCCCGAGTTCCCGAGCGTGCCGCCGGCCTTCTTGAAGATGGTGCGGACATCGGTCACGGTGCGCGTGCGGTTGTCCGTGAGGGCGTCGACGATGATGGCGGTGCCCGCCGGGCCGTAGCCCTCGTAGGTGACGGATTCAAAGTCATCGCCCGACCCGGCACCGGCGCCCTTCTGGATGGCGCGCTGGATGGTGTCCTTGGGCATGTTGGCGTATTTGGCTTCGTCGATGGCGTAGCGCAGGCTGAGATTCATGTCGGGGTCCGGCCCGCCCGCGCGAGCGGCGGCCATGAGCGCCTTGGAACACTTGGACCAGATCTTGGAACGCTTGGCGTCCATGCGGGCCTTGTGGTGCTTGATGTTGGCCCACTTGCTGTGTCCGGCCATTGGGAGTCTCTCCGATTCTCAGCGGTGTCGTGTGTGGTGTGCGGGTCAGCCCTTCGAACTCTTGCGGGTTCGCTTCTGACTGGAGCTGGCTTTCTTAGTGGTCTTCTTCGTGGTTGCCTTCCGCGTGGTCCGACTGGGTGTCGCCTTGGCGGCATAGGCCTCCAGGGCGTGCAGCGCCGGGGCCGCGTCGCCCGAGCGGACCTGGCGTTCGAGCCAGCTCGAGGCGGCGACGATGTCGTCTGCGTCGGCGATGGCGTCGGCGGCCGCCAGGACTTTCATGAGACGCTCGTCGAGCGGGAAGGCGTGCCCGCCGAGACCGATCAGAAACGTCCGGGCGGCGACATAGGGCGGGATGCCCTCGAGCGAGTCAAGGTAAGCCCGGGCGTCACGCTTGTTCATCTCGCCCAGCGATTCGAGCGTGACGGCGTGCTCGCGGTTGTAGATGTCGTTGAGCGTGGCCCGCATCCGGTCGCCCCGCTCGGCTGACTTCGGGTAGGTGTTCCCGAAGAAGGACGCGAGCTCGGAAGGAAGGCAGACACGAAACTCGTTGAGATCGACGAACGCCTCACAGAGCTTGGCGGCAAGCGCTCTGGCCCGCTTCTCACCGGCCTCCCAGAGGAGATACGACCAGACGAGTTCCTGGCAGACCGGGTCGGTCATCGGATCGCCCGGCGTGAGCTCGAAATCGGGTCGCGGCGTGATGTCCTCGGGCGCGATGGCGATTCGCTCGAGCAGAGCCTGCAGGTTGGCGGCGGGATCAGCGCTCATCGGCTGCGGACTCCTCCGTGGAGTGGTGCGTTTCGTCGGCGCCCTCGGACTGCTGCTCTGCCAGCTCACGCTCTTCGCGCTCACGCGCGACCTTGGCAATCGCGTCGAGCACGCCCGCCTGTCTGATCGTGGTGGTGTCGAGCTTGAAGATCAGCTGAGGGAGCTTGCTGAGCGAGAGCTTGGCGCCCGCCTGCCTGCGGATGTGTCCGGCGGCGGCCTTGAGCCCGTGCATCGTCAGGTCGGCGTGCTCGGCGGGCATCACCGAGACGTAGACGGTCGCCTGGCTGAGGTCGTCGGCGGTGGTGACTTTGGTGACGGTGATCAGGCCGCGGACGCGTGGGTCCTGCAGCCCCTTGGAGATGACCTTCTGGATCGACTCGCGGAGCAGAGCCGAGATTCGCTGGCTGCGCTGGCTCATGGGTTCACCTCCGAAGCACGCTCGAGCATTTCGCGAGCGATGGATTCCTCGTCGAGGTCTTCGTCTGAGGATTCGTATGCCTCGCCCTTGAGGAGCTGACGCGTGATGGCGCGGACCTCGGCGTCGTGGAGCGAGCGCAGTTTCTCGGTGATGCGGTCAAGAGTCTGGCCCACGTAACGCCCGTCGGTGCCGACGAGCGCGAGCGCCAGGACCGCGACGTTGAGCACATCCTGCGCGGCGACCTCGGCCACCGAGACCTGGTGCTCGCGGTGGAGGCGGTCTTTGACCGAGCGCACGACGGAGCGTTTGTCCTTGAGGGACCGGCTGTCGTGGATCACGAGCTCGAACTGGAGGACACCGATGATCAGGGGAAGATCTCCAAACAGCAGATGGCCAATGGGCCAGACGTGAGACAGAATGCGTTCATACAAATTCTTGCGATCTGGCCCTCTGCCAATCTGGTCCTCTTATTACAGGGTCCTCTTGATCTCGACCTGCTTGTAGCACTCGAGGATGTCGCCTTCCTTGATGTCGTCGTAGCCGACGATCTTCATGCCGCACTCCATGCCGGAGCGGACTTCCTTGGCGTCGTCCTTGAAGCGCTTGAGCTGCTCGAGCCTGCGGTCGTTCTCGATGACGATGTCGTTGCGTGTGACACGGATGAGCGCGTCGCGCTGGACGACGCCGTCGGTGACGTAGCAACCCGCGATCGCGCCGACCTTGGAAACCTTGAAGACCTGACGCACCTCGGCGTGGCCCAGGACTTCCTGGCGGAGTTCCGGCTCGAGCAGGCCCTCGGCGGCCTTGGCGATGTCCTCGGTGATGTGGTAGATGACGTCGTAGGTACGAATCTCCACACCCTTGTCGTCAGCGCCGCGGCGGGCCTTGCCCGACGGGATGACGTTGAAGCCGATGATGATCGCCTTGGACGCCTCGGCGAGGATGACGTCCGACTCGGTGATGCCGCCGACCGCGGCGTGCAGCACGCGGATGCGGACCTCGTCGGTCGAGACCTTCTCGATCTCGTGCCTGAGCACATCGACGGAGCCCTGCACGTCGGCCTTGAGGACGACGAGAATCTCCTTGATGTCGGCGCTCTCCATCGAGCCGAAGAGCGAGTCGAGCGTGACCTTGGGCTGGGCGAGCTGTGTCTCGCGGTCGCGTTCGCGGCGCTGCTCGGCTGCGGACTGGGCCTTCTTGAGCGTGTCGACGCAGTAGAACTTGTCGCCCGCGAGTGGGAGCTCGTCGATACCCGAGATCTGGACCGGGCGGGGCGGGTAGGCCTCCTTGAGCTTCTTGCCGCGGTCGTCGGTGATGTCACGGACACGACCGAAGGCGGGACCGGCGACAATGAAGTCTCCGACGGCGAGCTTGCCGTCCTGGAGCAGGACGTTGGCAACGGTGCCTCGCCCGACCTCGGCGCGGGACTCGATGACGGTGCCGCGAGCGGGGCCGCCGAAGTCCGCGGTGAGTTCGAGCACCTGGGCCTGGAGATCGAGGATCTCGAGGAGTTCTTCGATGCCCTTGCCGCTGTGAGCAGAAGTTTTGATGACCTCGGTGTCGCCGCCCCATTCGGTCGGGTTGAGGCCGTTCTCGGCGAGCTGTCCGAGGATGCGCTGGATGTTGCCGTCGGTGGCCTCGGCCTTGTCGATCTTGTTGAGCGCGACGACCATGGGCACGCCCGCGGCCTTGCAGTGGTTGATCGATTCGATGGTCTGAGGCATGACGCCGTCGTCGGCAGCAACAACGAGCACGACGATGTCGGTGACGTTGGCGCCGCGCGAACGCATCGCGGTGAACGCCTCGTGGCCCGGTGTGTCGACGAAGGTGACGTATTTCTCTTCGTCGCCGACCTTCACGGGCACCTGGAAGGCGCTGGTGGCCTGCGTGATGCCGCCGGCCTCACCCGCGGCGACGTCGGTCTTGCGGATCTTGTCGAGCAGCGACGTCTTGCCGTGGTCGACGTGGCCCATGATGGTGACCACGGGGCCTCGGGGCTGCTCGTCAACGTTGACGCGGTCCTCGAAGGACTTGGCGACCTGCTGCTCTGCGGACTGGGCTTCGACGACATCGAGCTCGATGTCGTAATCGATCATGATCTCCTGGGCTTTCTCGGAGTCGATGCCCGAGTTGATCGTCGCCATGATGCCTTGGAGGAAGAGCTTCTTGACGATCTCGGCGGCCTTCACACCCGTCGCGGCGGAGAGGTCCTTGATCGTGAAGGGCTCGGTGATCTTGACGGGACCGCCGGTGTCTGCGGGTGTGGGCCTGCCAGAGCCCTGGCCCTGGCGTTTGGCCTCCTGGCGGCGTCGCTTCATGAAGCCGCCGGAGCGCAGGAGCCGGGCCTCACGCTCGACGAGGTCCTGCTCGCGGAAGGGCGATGCGCCGCCTCCGCCACCACCACCACCGCCGCCGCCACCGAAGTTGCGGTCGCCACGGCGTCCGGTCTGACCGCCACGTCTGCGATTTGAGCCGCCACGTCGTGAGGGCCCGGAATCCTGACCGGGCATGGGCGGGCCGAAGCCTCCGCCACCGCCGCCGCCGCCCTGATCCCCGTAGTTCGGGCGACGCCTCGGGGTATCGATGACTTCCGGCGCTTCGACTCGGACGACCTTGGGGCCGGCGAGTTTGACCTTCTTCTTCTCAGAAAGCATGGGCCCGGCGGGCGTGACGGACTGCGGCCGCGTCGGCACGTTCATGGGCGGGGGTTTGGCTGGATCCTGAGGCTTGTTGTCCTGCTTGGGCTCCGGTGTTTCCGCGGCGGGTGCCACTTCCTCGACCTGTTCGGCGGGCTCGGTCGGCTCTGCCGGCTCCTCGGGCTCGGGGGCCGCCGGTGCAGGAGGCTCCGTCGATGCGGGGGGAGGTGCTGGCGTCGCGGCGACCTTCGTCGCGGCAGGCGGCGGAGGAGGCGGGGCCTTGGGCGTTTCGGCCGGCTCGTCGGCGATCGCGACGTTGCCCGAATCCTCGGACTCTGCCGGGGCCTCGGTCTCCACCTTCTTTGCCTTGGCCTTCGCCTTGGCACGCTTGGGCGCGACGCGGACCTTCTCGATGTCCACCTTCTCGGTGGTTTCGACGGCCGAGCTGTTGCTCTCCTCAGAGCTGAACCACTCGCGGATGGTCGCCTCCAGGCCGACCGAGATGGTCGACATGTGGTTCTTGACCAGGCTTTCCGGGATGCCCTCGGCGTGACACTTGGCCACGATCGATTTCGAGGCGATTCCCATCTCTTTCGCGATTTCAAATACCCGCTTGGCCAATGCGTACTCCAGCTCGAATCAAATCAGACTTCGGCGCCACAGCGCCACAACAAATCGGTGCTCAGGAATCCTTGGTTTCGTCCTCGGAATCCTCTGGTGTTTCTTCGCCCAGGATGAGAGCCGCAGCCTCGTCGGCCTCGGTGTCTTCCGGAGCGTCGCCCACAAGGCCGTCCAGTAGCGAAGCACCGGTGGCTTCCTCTTCCTCGCGACGCTTGGCGGCTTCTTCTTTCTCTTTCTGCTGCTGCTCGGCGACGACCTTCGCGCGCTCGGAGGCGGCTTCGACGACCTTCTGAGCCGTCGCTTCGTCGATCTCGAGCTCGTTGACCAGCACCTCGGCGCCGACTTCCTCGATGTCGAACACGCTGACCATGCCCAGTGCCGCAAGGCGGTCGAGCATCGTCTCGTGCATGCCATCGACCGAGAGCAGCGTCTCGGCGAGGACCTCGAGACCCTTGTTGAATTCCTCGGGCGTGAGGATGTCGATGTCCCAGCCTGTCAGACGGGCGGCCAGACGCACGTTCTGACCACGCTTGCCGATCGCCAGGCTCAGCTGGTCGTCGCGGACGACCACGGTCGCACGGCCCAGCTCGAAGCACAGGTTCACTTCCTGGATCTCGGCGGGCTTCAGGGCGTTCTGGATGAGGATCTGGCTGGACTCGTTCCAGCGGACGATGTCGATTTTCTCGCCGTTGAGCTCGTCCACGATGTTCTTGATGCGCGAACCGCGCACACCCACGCACGCGCCGACGGCATCGACACGCGAGTCGATCGAGGCGACGGCGATCTTGGTGCGGTATCCGGCTTC
>MDTD01135160.1_pt1 | contig 12458 bp, 24 predicted proteins | sample 811221 | NCBI WGS metagenome assembly MDTD01 (sample SAMN05326646, study PRJNA326480) | marine metagenome | isolation source: seawater | place: Pacific Ocean: South West | collected 2011 | reverse complement strand
TGGGTCTGGCGGAGGCGGCGGCGGATCAAGTTCGGGTTCGGCTGCAACAGGTGGAGGCGGTACTGGAAGATATGGACAGGGTAGTAATGGTGCCGGCGGAACATATCAGGAAGGTTGGGGCGACACAGGTAAAGGCGGGTCAGGCGGTAATAATGGTACAGGAGCTGGTAATAGTGGCGGTGGTGCTTATGGAGGTGGCGCTGCTTATTATGGCCGTGGTGGTGATGCAACTGTCCAGATAATCTGGGGGCCAGGCAGATTTTATCCAAATACACTAACTACTTTAGCAGATGATAATTAATCCCCTCAGAAGAATAGTTTAGAAAAAACTAATTTTCTAAATATCCCCTATGATTGCCGAAGTTAGTGCTGTATTAAGCACCCTTAACGCTGTGAATGGCGCAATTAATACTCTTAGGGATACTAGGAGTAATGTTCAGAGCTTATCAAAAGTATTTTCCAGAGTTACTACTGCATCTGAAGGAATTGCAACAATTGAAGCGGAAGCAGCTGCTGGTAAAAGAAAACTTACACCAAAACAGGCGATGGATATCGCTCTTGCAAAGAAAAGAATCTCCGACTACGATAAAGATTTAAAAGACCTATTTCTTATGACAGGAAATATGGACACATATAATGAAATGAAAAGGATTCAGATTCAGTCAGTCGCAGCTGCAAAAAAACGACAAAAATTACAGAAAGCACATAAAGCGAGGCGAAAAGAAGAATTAACAACATTATGGTTAAGTATTGGGGTTGTCTTTGGAGTTCTGATACTAGTCTTTATGGGTCTTTTTATTTACGTTAAAGTTATCTAAAAAGACCAGAGTTTCTTAATCCCTCAATCAACCTATCTTTTTTAACACAACTACATGTAAGCATTTGTGGGCTATGTCCTGTACAATATTCCACATAATCGCTAGGGCAATATATTTTATCGATATCAAATTGAGGTTCATTTGATTCCATTGTCGTACATCCTGCTAAACCAGTGGTCATTCCTGTTAGTACTAATATAAAAGTTAGTAAACATACTTTAATCTTCATTATCCTTTCTTCCCATAAGTTCGTTAATTAATCTTGCTTGTTCAGCAATTTCTGTTGCTTGATTTTCCAACTCTTCTTTCTGTTTTGCGACATATTCATTATCTTTAGGTTTTCCTGTTTTAAAATTAACCACATTACTCAATGTTTTTCTCCCTATAATCGTTGATTGCGGCTTTAATAGCATCCTCTGCTAGAACACTACAATGTATCTTCACTGGTGGAAGTGCTAATTCTGATGCAAGATCTGTATTCTTTATACTACCAGCATCATCAAGAGATTTTCCTCTTACCCATTCGGTAAGAAGAGAAGAAGAAGCAATAGCAGAACCACACCCATATGTTTTAAATTTTGCGTCTTGAATAATCCCATCTTCTACTTCTATTTGGAGTCTCATAACATCACCACATGCTGGAGCTCCAACCATTCCAGTTCCTACTTTTTTACTGTTTTCGTTTAATTTACCAACATTTCTTGGATTTTCGTAATGGTCAATTACTTTTTCACTGTAGGCCATATTAGTATACCTCTACAACTATTTATAATAAAAAAAAGGAACTCCCGAAAGAGTTCCTATAAAAATCAGCTGTGATTCTTAGTCCTAGACACTAGTGCTTTGGTTCATCCAAGCTTTGGTCTCCAGAGATTTTTTTAACCGATAATCATGCTGTATATTTCCTTCCAATTTTGAACTCTAACAGCATCACCATTATATCCTACATTATGTTCATGACCCATGAGTACACCATTTAAACCTAAAGTGCATCCAAGGTCAACATTTTTCATTTTATCTTCTACCCAAAAACAACCAGTGTTTTTATAGGGGAGTAACACATCATCTTTATCTGCACCAGTATCCAAATAAACAAAGGCTTCAAATGCAGTATCACCAAACAACTCTCTTAGGTTTTTAGTTCTCAAATGTTGTGCATAATAATCATCACTCATACTAGTTATTGCATGAAAAACATAACCGTGGTCTGTATGCAATTTCCTAACATATTTTATTGCATCTCTTAAAGGAGGCAATTTCCTCATCCATGCACTTTCATTAAACATTCTTATAAGAATGTCCATTTTGTCTTTTGTACTACCGTACCTCTTCGCTTGTCCATAACAACCGTCATTAATTACTGTATGACCATGTTTATGCATCCAACTTGTGAAGGCATGCTCCCAATCAAGAAGCACACCATCACAGTCAGTTAATATAACTTTTTCTTTATTCATTCTGTATAATATTACCTTCCTCAAATTCACTTTCAAAATTATCAATGATAGAATTTTTGTCCTCAATCATTGCGTTAAGAATATCCAACGCAGTGGTATTCGTAAGTTTTTCAAGACTACTACTAGAGATTAAATTTACAACTTGTTTAAGTTGTTTTACATCTACTATTAAATCACCAACTGCCATTTAAACCTCACCTTCTTGCATTAACTTAGGTAATGCAGACAACATTAAAGTAAGACCAGTGATAGACCATGCGATTGCTTCCGAAAAAGTAGCAGTGTCCATCTCAAGGCCTCCGACTGCACCAGAGACCAAAATCAAACCAATTATAAATCGAATCATATAAAACTCCTATCAAAGATAACGAGGGCCAGTCCATTGAATGGAGTAACCACCATCAAGAATGTTTCCACGAGCTTTGTTTCGAGCAGGAGCTGCCCAACCAGCGGCTTTTAAGATATCACCTTTATTGAAAAGTTTGTCTTTTTCGGTATTGACAACAAAACCCCAAACGGAACTACCACAGATGATTTTGATGTATTTGTTACCTTCTTTGACAGTGATAGTACTGTTGAACTCATCAATCATTCTTTTGTTGATATCAGTAAGTTCTTTAGTACCGTTGCGAGAAGTCCAATTTAGATAGTCTTGCTGGATATTGTCAACCAAACCAGCAATTTCATCAATCATGTTATTCATAATATATCCTTATCTCATTAACTTACAAGATCAATATAACACTAATTGTAAAGAATGTCAAGCCTTTTTACGATTTAAGCAACACTTTTTTCGTATTCATAAGAATGACTATATTGCTCTCGTTTGCCGTACTCTCCCATGATAAAACTTTCATTTTTACCAAGAACACCAGCTTTCCAGTATTCATCAGCAGGAACATACCGACTAGCAGTCCATTGTTGTTCAACAACAGTTAATTGCCAAGGAGTTTCCCAACTTTCCCAAGGGGTTTCTGTACTACCAGCAATTTCCCAATCTATAATATATTCTTTTGCACTTGCATAAGAATATTCGATTAAGGGCTCAAGTTGAGATATGATAGTGGCACATTCTTCAGCGGTAGTGCTTTCACCTAGCTCAACGGTATAGGTTTCTCCACCTTTATACTTCCAATAATCTTCAGACACCCCAGGCTCAAAATCTTCATTATGAGCTGCATAATTTTCCATAAATTGGGTGTGAATTACTAACTGCACGTTTATCTCCTTCTAAATCATCATTTCAAGTGTATTATCGCACATGTATGGAACAATGTCAAGCTATTCCTTAGTAGGGAGTTGCGTAATCAGACCAATATTCGTTCCAAGCAAAACCAGCGACTTGGTTCACATCCCAAGTTGTCAATGTTGAACCTTTAAGTTTTGTTTGTGCCTTTTGGGCGAACTGTTGAAAAGTATCAGATTCTACCAAATCGGATTCTGAAACTTTTTCCCAAAAGATTTCTTCTTGATCCATTAGCATTGCTTTCACTTTACCCATAATTTAACTCCTTTTTCTCATTACATATACATGATCGCATATGCCTAAGGAAATGTCAAGCACTTTTTTATATTTGTTCTACCAACCATACTTTAGTGCGAGTTTTTGTATTTCTTGAGATTTTTCCAACACACTATCAATAATCATTTTATCGACATATGATAGTTCTGCAATTATTTTATTGAACCACATTTTGTCCATCTCATCTGAACATTTATCTCTTTCTTCAGTGAGTTGATTTATTCGAATACGGATATATTCTCTTGGATTTCTATCTCTATTTCTTCTCGACATAACTTTCATCTAAATTATGTGTTCCACTATTACTCCAAGCCCACATGACACAATTATGCCACCTGTAACCTTTTTTTCGTAGTACCTTATACCATTCTATGAATAGTTTACGCCGTGACAAGTTTACTACCATGTACGTCAAGAATTTTCCAACTGATAACTGTATCAGCAATAAATGAACGCCAAGCGGCCTTGTCTATACACCAACAAACAATCTGAGCAGATTCTGGTCTCTGAGATTCTACTGTTGTATCAATACCATTTTGTTTCAAAATGTCTGGGTGTAATGTACAAGGCATTACCCTAATTTCTTCAGTTTTGATTTTCTTAAATGTTACTTCAACACCAGTTTGACTCTGTGTAAGAGCTTCGATTAATCTTTGTTTTTCACTTTTTTCCATGTTTAACTCCAGCAATATTTTTTGATTTGTTCTTCACTAAATCGGTCTTTGAGAGGAAATATTTCTGATATCACTTTTGCACATTCCATTGCGATATCCATATGTTCCCTTTGAGTTCCATTTGCGGCTCTCAATTCTACATAATGAATCCAACTCCTTAAAGTTCCATTCATATACATTTTACTTACGGTACAACCTTCTGGAAGAACTGACCGAGCTTGTTCTTTGGCAATACCGTTTTCAATTGCCCAGTTGTATGCATCTTTAGAAACTTTTATGACTTCTTGTTGTTTCATATCCCACATATCTTGTACCGATTGTGGGGCTGCATCAATAGAATTTTGTCTATTTTTGGGGTCTTGTAATCTTGCACCTCTTCGAACAAAAGATAAGTCTTCTGTTGGATCTGCATATCTTTGACTAAATTCTTGAAATGAAAATGAACGATGTCTGAGTATTTGTCTTGCAATATCTCTAGTCGTTTCAATTTCCATACATACATTTACCATTTCAAAAGGAGACCAATGTTGATTTTTAATTAAGTATTTTATCAACTTAGATGAATTATTCATATTTTCTTGACCACTAGGATTACTTACTTTTGCACAATAAGCAACTAATGTTTCAAGATTTCCGTTTGGTATACTTTCGATGGGTTCATGTAGTTTTGAGTAAGAGAATAATTTAACTTTCATCTTCTTCCTTTTTCACCACTTCATTCCATTTAGTTTTAGTTTTTTCTGATACAGCAAACCTTTCTGATTGAATATCAGCGTAGTCCTGTAAAACTTCTTCATCAGAGGGTTGAACTCCTTGTAAGGATTTCAACTTCTGTTTTATTTCCTTGCGTGTCATGATGTAGCACCAGCTAAAAATTTAGCTCGCTCCTCTGCTTTCTTTTCGTTAATAAAAAATTGTGTGGTAACTTCTGGGCCACCAGAACGAGACCACGGTGAAGCGAAATCAATTAACTTGACTTCGTAGCCCCAATTATGTTTTCTCCATATAATTGGGCGCATCTTTACGATGGCATTACGAGAATAATTTTTAAGGGTTAAGGTTCTCTCTTTTTTTGACATCATTGATTTTTTCATTTTTCCTCACTTCAATTTGATTGATTTCTGCTTTTAAGTTACTTGAAACAAAAAAACACATTACTGTAAGTCCTACCACTCCCATCAAGATAATACCTGTAAGGATATTAACAGTATGGGAACAATTACTCATGAGACTGCTACTTCTGGTAGAACACTTGGAAAAGTTTCTCTTACAAGTCTTTCAGTAAGACCAGAAACTTTTAACTTTTTCGTGATAAGTTTTTCCAATACTTTCGCCTCTTTTTCTGGAATAATTTCTAATATATTCAACAAAATCTGAGTTGCTCTTTCTTCTGATAAATTGTTACCTTCAACATCATGTAACCTTTCTACCAAAAACATTTGTTTTTCTAGTTGTGTATTAGATAAACCATCTGGGTCATCACAAAACCTATATTCGGGAATATTTTTTATTTTATATTTGATGTCTTTATCGAACATATGTTTCAATACAGATTTGAACTGTGGTCGTTCATTATCCATAAGGATTTGTTGTTTTTCTTTTACAGATTTAGTATCTGCAATTTCTTCAAAAATTTCGTGAATTAACTTCATATTTTTTCTCTTTAAAATCATGGATTTCTTCCATCAAAAGTATCATCCTATTTTTTATAAAATAATCAAACACCTTCGACATGTCTCCAATTGGTTGTTTATTATATTCGTCCAGAATTTCAGACTCCATTTCTTCTGGAACAAACGACAAGTCTACTAAGGTTTCGTTGCGTCTATAATTACGCAACATATTTGCATCACAAAAGTCTTCTGGGTTTCGATTTATATCTAACCAATCTGACAACTTTTTCTTCACTAGAGGTTTTTGCCTCTGTTCACTCACAAAAACATCATCTGGAGAAAGAAAATTAGGAACACCATCTCCCCTATCTCCACGAATTATATGTTCTCTAATGTATTTATAAGGATTATCAGTTGTCAAAAACTTTTTTAGAATTGGACTGTACTGTTTTACATTTGGATATCTCTGTAACTGTTTAAAATCCTTATCACTAGAGATAATGATAGTTTTTTCATACTTCGAATGATGTTTCACCAACACGCCAATAATATCATCAGCTTCTGCACGATGAACTTCAATTATTTTGTATGGGAAAACCTCACGCAAATCATTTTTCATTTGCGTAATAGTATTAAAGATAAGATTCCAATCAAGCCCAGACGATTCTCTGGTTTTCTTTCTTCCTGCTTTGTAGTAAGGAAAAACGTCTTTTCTCCAGAAGTTTTTGTTGTCACAACAAAGTATAACATTTCCATATTCATCCGAAAATCTTTTCTTTACACTTCGAATACTATTCAATATCATATGACGAACAAGATTTTCATCCATTGTCTCTTGATAGTTATTCATCTGAACCATAAGGTTCGATATCACCACTTGGTTAAGGTCTATTAATATCATAACGATTACTCGCTTGTTTGAACGTAATAATATTTATACTACACTAATTCAGTTCAAATGTCAAGCTCTTCTTCCACTTTTTCAAAAACTTTTTCTATTTTTACACGATTGAACATAGTTTCATTCTGTTTACTATAATCATTAAATGAATGAGATTTTACAGTTCCTGTAAAATGAAAACACTGGCCAATATGGGTGTGATTTAATTCTTCAAAAAGGTCAGCAAAAAATGCTCCAAACTTTCCAGAACGAGTTTCAAATTTGTATATATGACGCTCTCCGTAGTGAGTATTGACTTTTTTAACCTCAATTAGTTTTACAAACCATTTCGATCTTTCATGTTCTTTTCCGATAAACTTATTAATGTCAAGAGCTGCATTTTCCATAATTTAATTCTCCATAAACCATTGAGGGATTTCACGTTTTGTCCATTTCATATTAAACCGTTTTTGTTTGGTTTTGTAAAAAAGACGATAAGATTTTATCGGGTCATCAATAAACATACATTCTGGGTTAGACTTCATTGCAAGTTTGAATGGAGTCATAGGCACATGTGGAATGTTTTTTGGTGGAACAGACAAAAGTTCCATCAATAATTTTTCTGTACTATGAACTTTTTCATACCTATATTGATACTCATTACATAATGCATACCAATGGTCGTAATGCCAAGCATAATTTGAAAGAGATTCCATAGTCCATAATGTTGAAGGGTGACTTGGATGTACAGCCTTGTATAAGGTATTTTCTATATTCTTATTTGGATGAATCCAATAGTCAACCATTCGTTTTCCAGATTTTGATAGTTTTTTTGTTTTTGTACCATCAAGTATCCTATGTGCAGTAGAGAGCATCTGGGCACTCTCAACAATCATTTTCACTACATGTTTATCGCACTGTTCTTGTGCGGCCACAATAGGATTTTCATTTATAGCAAATATATTCATGTTGCCTTCCCTAATTTATACTACATCATACCAAAATTAGGCACTTTTGTCAAGCAAATATTTGCAAATATAGTAAGAATCTACTATATCTGATACTGGATTTCCGATTTTTTGTGATTTTATTTGAAGTTCTTCTTGAAGATTTATTGAAGTTTCTTCAAGAAATGAAGAAAACATTAAATCTTTATTCGCATTTCCTTTACCCGATGCAAACTTCTTGATTGAAGATGGTGAAACTAGTTCGTAATTCAATTCTGCTTGCCAAAGCTTCCATTTCAATAGTCCACAATTCTCGGCAATGTGAAATACCTTTCCTGTTGAACCATAACTATAATCTTCTAGTGCCACTTCTTCTACTTCATGTTTTAAAAGAATATCCATAACCCAATCAGAAATAAAATCATATCTCTCTTCTGGACACAGATATTCAGTCAAATTACTTTGACCGTCAATGTTATCTTTTGTGTATTCTGAATATTTTTTAGTGTTACTTAAAAAGTAAACTTTGCAGTTCTCAAATTTGAAGTTTTCAACTTCCCCTTCATATATGCAAACTGAAGGGGAAGTCAGGCTGTAGTCAATACCACCTAATCGTCTTCCCAATCGACATCCCATAGATCACCCTCTGTATCATTACCGTGATCTATATAGTCTTCAATTTTTTCTCCACAAGAAGGACAGTATTTTATTACTTCCTCTTCTTCTTCAAAAATTACTAAAAACTGAGAACCACAATAATTACATTGGGTTTTTTCTATGTCGGGCATTTTTAACTCCTATTTACTGTCCCTCACAACCTATTTAGAGTCTTAAAATTCTTAAACCCTTTGATTAAACGGTTATGCACACACCTCACAGTCTACTTCTGCGAGACCTTTGTACGCATCTTGCCAATCACCCTTTAATCCAGCGACTTCATATTCTGTTACTCTATTCTCAAAAAAGTTGGTATGGTCGGCACCATTAAGAATCCATTCTAACCAAGGAAGTGGATTGTCTTTTACTTTGAATACAGTTTTCATTCCTAACTGAAGCAAACGTCTGTCAGTAATATATCGGATGTACTGTTTTACTTCTTTAGAGCTAAGACCTTCGATTTCTCCCATTGCATAGGTTAAGTCTACGAACTTATCTTCAAGTTGTACAGACAATTCTGCCATTTCGTAAATTTTTGTTTTAAACTCATCATTTACAATCTTTGGATGTTCACCACAGAATTGTCTAAACACTTTTGACATTCCTTCAACATGCATAGATTCATCACGAATAGACCACTCTACGACTTTCCCCATTCCTTTCATTTTACCGTATCTCTGAAAATTCAACAACATCACAAAAGATGCAAAGAGAGCAACTCCTTCGTTGAATACAGATTTTGCAACTGCAAGACCCAGACCACTAATCGTGGAAACATCAGAATCAGTCATGAAATCGACTTTATCGGTCATTTCAGAATATTCAAGAAATGAATGAAATTCACTATCAGGCAAACCTAAAGTATCATTTAAGAGTGCATAAGCTCTTTGATGAATTGCCTCTCTTGTTGCAAAAGAACCAAGCATGTTCCTGACTTCGTTGTTTTTGAATTTTGGAATAAACTGTTCGTAATAATTTTTACCAACCTCTACATCAGATTGTGTAAAAAGACGCAGAATATTAGTGGTATAATCTTTCTCCAATTCTGACATTTTGCCAGCTTTCCAATCAGTAACATCTTCTGACATATCGATTTCTTCTTCAATCCAGTGTGCCTTTTCATGTCTAACTGATAATTCAACCGCCCAAGGATAATAGAAAGGTTTATACGTTTTAGATGGTTTCATCAAACCACCAGATATCTTTTTAAGTATACTATCTGAAAATTCCATCAATCTTTCATATCCACCAATATGTTTATCATCAATGTATATTTGAGGCATTGAATTGACTCTTCTCTTCAATGAACCATCACCGATAGTTTCTTGGGTATTATTAATTTTTTGATAAAAGGCCAATCTTTGCTCTTCATCATCTAACTTTACTTCCGTGAATCTGATATTATGTTCGTTAAACCAGTTACTGGTCATATCACAAAAATTACAACCAGATTTTGAGTACATCATTACTTTCATTTATTTTTCTCCTATCCTTGACATGCAAGACATTCTTCTTGCGATTCATCTTTGTTATTTAAAGACTCTGATAAAGCGACTCTATGAACTTTTTCTGCGACATTTTCCGCTCTATTCGTTGCCTCTGTTCTGAGATAATACAATCCCTTACAACCATATCTCCACGCCTCAAAATGTACATTGTGTAGATATGATTTCGATGCTCCAGCAGGAAAAAATATATTCAAAGACTGGCCTTGACATAAGTGTTTTTGTCTATTTCCTGCTAGTTTTACTACATGCGATTGGTCTATTTCAATCGCAGTCTTGAACACATTTTTTGTGTGTTCATCTAAAAACTCTAAGTGTTGAACAGAACCACCAGTAGTGATTATCGAACTCCATACTTCGTCTGTGTTTTGTCCTACTCTTATAAGTTCATTCTCTAAGTACTGATTCTTAACTAAATGAGAACCAGCTCTTGTTCTGTGTGTATATGCATTTGCCTTTTGAGGTTCTATAGAAGGTGAAGTACCACATATGATAGAACTATTTGCGTTTGGAGCTATTGCAAGAAGATGGGAATTTCTTCTTCCAGTTCCTTCCATATCTGGACATTCTCCTTTTAACTCGGCAAGGAGCATTGTTTCTGCATCTGCTTCTTTTCTTATATAACTAAAAATCTCTTCGTCTTTTTCTATTGCATCTTCTGATTCAAATGGTATCATGTGTTTGTGAAAATATGAATGAAGTCCCATAGCACCAAGACCTAAATCTCTTGATTGTTGTGCAGAAAATCTTGCTCGTGATATTTCATCTGGGGCATTTTCGATAAAAAATTCTAGAACATTATCCAAAAATCTTATTAAATCTCTAACTAGATTTGTATCTTTCCATTCATCATATTTTTCAACATTGAGAGATGAAAGACAACATACAGCAGTCCTATCTGCAGCTGTAGGAAGGTGAATTTCGTTACAAAGGTTCGAACCATGTATCTTTAATCCTTTTCGTTTCATGGGTTCTGGTAAAGATCTATTTGCAGTATCAATGAAATTTAAATATGGTTCTCCTGTTCTATATCTTGTTTCTAAAATCTGTTCCCACAACTTTCTTGCGTTTACTGTCTCTCTAACTTGTACTCCTCTTTCATTTGGGTCTACTAAATCCCAAGGTAAATCAGCCTGAACAGCACACATAAATTTATCTGTTATATTTACTGCATGATGCAAATTAAGACATTTTCTATTAACATCTCCAGTTGGGATTCTTATGTTTATAAACTCTGCAATATCTGGGTGGTCTACATCGATATAGGCTGCATATGACCCCTTACGAGTCCTTCCTTGACGATATGCAGTCATATCTGAGTCTACTGTGTGTAAGAAAGGAATGGGGCCAGGCGCCTTGTCAGACACGCTACGGACATGTGACCAATGACCACCTACACCACCACCCTTTACAGACAACCATCTTAATTCGGAAGTGTGGTCAATCAACCCCTCTAATGTATCTGGTACATAGGTTAGAAAACAAGATATTGGTAAAGCCTTTGCTTTACCGCCAGGCAGTGGTGCATTAGATAACACTGGTGATGAAAACATAAACCAACTACTTGATACGGCATCATAAATTCTTTGTGCTAATTCTTTGTCTCCACCAGAATATGCAGTGGAAGCTCTTGCGAATGCTTGTTGAGGAGAGGTTTCATCTGGTGTACAATAATAGTCTTTCAATAATTTATAAGATTGTTCTGATAATGTTGAGTCTTTAGAAAAATTGATCAACACGCCAGCATAGTAATCTTCTGACATCTTTTACTCCCAAAATTGTTATATTATCAACACTTTCGCCATGAGGAAAGTATTAGTTTTGCATTTAAACCAGATGTGGTATTTTTACTTATTATGTCCAAGATTTCAGAACTATCGATTCCACTCAATATTGCATCATTTATATCTTTTGTTTTGATATTTTTTGGCCAGAAAAATATATCAAAATTTTTGGAAATAACTTTTTCCATTCTATCTACAATTTGTTTGTTTCTTGGTTCATTATCAAAAACAAATACTACATCTAGTTCTTTGAAATAATTTACATCTATATCCGAACCAGCCATAGCAATGGAGTTTTTCAGAAATAAACTATCAATCGGGCCTTCAACCACCAGAGCTTTTTGTTCTGTGTTTAGTCGTTCAAGACCATATATTTTTGGTGCATCTTCATCTATCTTAATAGTAATATATCTCATATTACTTTCACCAATGCTTCTGCCTTGCAATGCGATTACATTACAATTATCATCGAAAAAAGGTATTACAATTCTTTTGTCATTCTCAATGAGTTTATATCTATCTTTCGTAAGTTTTTCAACTACAGATTTGAAGTCATCTGTATAAAATAATAATCCCTCATGTGGTATTTTTCTCTCTTCCA
>MDTD01196813.1_pt1 | contig 12459 bp, 15 predicted proteins | sample 811221 | NCBI WGS metagenome assembly MDTD01 (sample SAMN05326646, study PRJNA326480) | marine metagenome | isolation source: seawater | place: Pacific Ocean: South West | collected 2011 | reverse complement strand
GCAAGAAATGAACAAGGTTGACACAACGGGCAAGTATGGTGCAGCGGGCGTGATGCTCTTGTTATTGTTTAACCTACAATCACAAGTCGGCCAGATGCGATCCGATATGAATCTGGTCATGGCGGCGGTAGGTGTTGACCGAATGCGACAAGTTAGCGACAATCAGTCGCATGGATATCGACATACACAACCGGGCGGACAATTGGCCGACGAATCCCAAACGGGGACGGAATTACAAACGCGGGAAGCACAATCCCGACGTGGTGGTTTGGCGTCTGTTTTGGTGGCGGAAAGTCGCCAAGGAAGTCGGGCAGGTCATCAGTCGGGCGGAGGCGGCTAGGATACTTGGCGTGTCTCATGATACGGTGATGCGTCGCATCAATGCCGGGACTTATACGGGCGTTAAGTTTGACGATGACGCGGCTTGGAATTGGTATGTATCATTAACGGATGTGATCCGTGATGCGGAGGATTCGGTATTGGAAAGCGGTACATTTGCAGAAATTAATTCGCACAAATAAGCTATCGCATAAGAAATGTAAACTGTTTATTTAAAACACCTTACCCCCCCCCTTTTGAAATTAAAGTCCGATAATATACGATCTGTAACGTATTATTTAAGAGGGACTTAGCGATTGTAGGGGTTGATTTTTAGCTTTGTTTTTGTCTTTGAAATTATCTTGTTAAGTCTGAAAAAACACACGCTTTTTCAGATATCTGGCAGTTTACACCACCAAGAAAAATAAAAAAAGCCAGGCGAGTGTTAACGCACTCCCTGACTACGGTCTGGCCAATAGTTCGTTTAGCAGCGAATACCAGACACCCCGATTGTCTATTAAATCGGGCGTCTTTTCAAGGCTAGCTATTGGTCAGACCTCCATTTTTCACTTTTTTGGAGGTCTATACATGTCCCACACCAACCACACCACACCCCCGACAACTTATTTGCTACGCATACAAGGCGTGATGAATCCAGCTAATCCCCAAGGGGTTCGACTCGATGTTAGAGTCTCGCGAATTCCAACGTTGTGCGATGCCATTTTGTTTTGGTCTAATCGTTGGGGCAAACTCAAAATGGGTTCCAGCGGTTCAATCAACATCATTGAACAGGGCGGTAGTTTCCGATCATGGACGTTGGACGAAAAAACGTCTTCATTTGTTATTGATCCCTCATACCAAGGCGACCCCCAAAAACCGCAACTGAAGCTGATTGGCGGTGACGCATGAGGAGAAAAGTCTACCACCATCGCATCATCTGCCAACAATGCGGCGACATGTTTTTAGCTTGCCGAACCGATGCAAAATTTTGCAGCAAAGCTTGCCGACAAAGCTCATATCGAGATCGACAATATCGGCGGTTGACATGCCACGATAGAACCCATCGCAAGCGTAACAACCGGCCGTGTGTTAAACCTGTGAACAGTGTCGGCCAGATGAACATATGTAACGCCATGATCGGCGGTGACGCATGATCGGGAATTCACTTTTAACAATCATCCTGGTACTCGGCGGCATCTATGTCGTTTACCAAGTAGCCAGAGACTAAGCCCCCCCAAAGGCCGGACAACTGCGAAAGCGTTGCACGGTCATTCATGTATAGACCAGGGCCGGGGCAACTCGGTAGCGTCCCGGCCTGGTTTTTTTCAAACGGATTGTATCAACGCCAAAGGATTGGCCATGGTCGTCATCACCAAGCTGAAAAACACACTTGAAACGCTGCACGATATCCACGTTGCCAGCCTGGACAATGTCTCCCCAGGCGTCATGGGTTATGTCAATATCCGGTCATCTAAGACCGGCGAAGATACTTGGCACCTTTGCACAATCGGACGCATTACAGACAGGCGTACGTCCTGCACAGTCTGCATTGAGGCCACCGGGGAAGTCATCCGAGAAGTTGATTGCAACGCAGTGAAGGCGGTGTTGATCGGATGAGTAGGGCGGACGCAAAACTTACCAAAGCTCAACAAGTCGCAGCACGTTATTCCTACGCTTATGACTGTGCGATTGCCTGGTATCAAGAACGATTACCACATCGTCGCGTTGTTGGTGACGTGGTACGAGAAATATTATCCAACCATGCACAAGCCCAACGAACGGGGAAGCTCTTCCCGTTTTTCACCATTGCCAATATTTCAGAACGTCGAAACGTCCAGAATCGAAACGCGACCAGGGAAATAATTCTTGAGATGATGGCTTTGCCTGGGGCACCTTTGAGCATCACACCATACAACGAGCGTAACCATCAATGGCGGTTTGTTTTCGATATCCGCAAAGAATGGATTAGCGAGTCATCCCCGATGCAGTCGCTCACCCCCAAACCCAAACAAAATAAATATTATCAGTGGGTTCAAAAGAAGCACAGATACACCAACCTGGTAAGAATCTCAGAATGGAAATCCAAAGAGGCCGAAGCAATTCGCGTGCAATTGGACGCCATGCGGTCATTGCGAGACAGAGCCGACGAGAATAGCCGAGAATGGGCGTCTGCTAAGTCGGAGATACTTCAGGCCGATCCAACGCTCGCAGCCTTAGAGAAGCGAATACAGGCCAAACGCAGGGCATTGGGATTACTTCCCAACTAACAACCGTAGGACACTACGGACTATACACCCAAGAAAAAACCAAACATTGACAAAAACGGACGCTTTTGGCGTCCGTTTGTCGTTTTGCATGCGAGGCAGGGCGATAGCCTGGCACCAGGCACCCGAAAAACCAGTTCGGTTTATGTTCGGTATGGATGATATCATCCACAAATTGTGTAATTGAGATAAGGTTAAGAAAAGACAGAATGAGGATCACGACTAGATCAATGCTTCGCATTGATGGCGTGTAACAGAAAGGCACCCCCCAAAGGCCGGGCAACTGGCTCGGCGTACCCGGTCACGCAATTTATGTGCCAGACTCGGCGTGAATTTCGCCATCTTTCGGCATGATTGTTTGGTAGAAATCACCATACATGGCTCGATCAACAAACGCTTTTGATTCCTGTTCTTGCTTTGCCCAACCTGTGAGCATACCCAATATAGCGCGCACGTCTGGCGACTCGGATACAGGTTTGGGAGATTGGAACATCTGGAAAATCAAGCGCACTGCCTGGTAGACCACCAACGGCACACCAACGACCAGGACAAGCGCGGCGGCCAGACCGACAGTGGGCACACCCACGGCCAACACCAGGCAAGCCAAGGCGAATTTGCCAACGAGTTTCACGGCACAATCCCAAAGCCATGTTAAGTATTCAGTGATGTAACCGAAAAGTATTTTTGGGGTTTGCTTACCCATTTTGATAGTCTCCGAAAAAGGTTTATTTGCTATTTACGGAGGTTATCAAAACCATGTCAAAAGATACAAAAATACTTTCAAAACCCATTAATGATGGCTCTAGCGACGATCAAAAGCCTGTTTCGGGCGTGAATCTGGATAGTTTTATTCCTAGTGCTGGACTTGAGGACATTGCAGCCGCAACCAATAACGGCATCAATGAACAATTGCACCTGCACCAGGAAAAAATAAAACCCGCTAAAAAGTCCGAGCCTGCACCAGACCCAAACGACATTAATACCCATCCTAAAAAATGGTATGAAACTGACATTTTCGGCAAACTGAAATATGACGAAAATGGCAAGCCCAAGAAAAAAACCGGGCGTCCCAAAAAAGCCAAAAAAGGCGACAAGCTCGTCGGCGGTGGCACTTGGCCACCAGCCACGGCGTCAACGATCAAAGATCAACCCACAGAACAACCAGGGGCAACACCAGGCCAAGAGCCTAAGCGGATGGACTTAGGCAAAGAGGCCGGGGAAGTCTTAACCGGTCACATGGAGCGACTAGGGCAAGCCATCGGTGGCGAAAAAGCCAAGCCCACACCAGAAGAAAAAAAGGTTATCAGCGAATCACTTTCGGCCAGCCTGGGCGAGTGGCAAATATATCCACCCCTGGCTTTGTTGGCGTTTAGTGGTTTGTTTTTAATTCGTGTTTTTCTTGAATCAAAATTCATCAAAAAAGATAAGGACAATTCCAGCAATGGCAGTAAAACACATGACGTTCCAAGGGATAACGGGAAGCGGCAAGACGGAACTAGCAAAGCGGCTCAGTGGGATTATGCGGACATCTAACCGGGGCGTGCTGGTGTTCGATCCCCTGGCAAGTTCCCAGGGGATGAATATTGATGGTTGGAGTGGATTAGTCTTTACAGATTGGGCGGCATTTTTACGGCATTTTTGGGCGTCACGTGGTTGTATGGTCTTCATTGATGAGGCCGGAGACGTTTTTAACGATCACAAAGAGGAAGCGCGGCCGATGCTCACCAGAGGCCGACACGTTGACCCAAAGACAAACGGCGGCGGGCATACCGTCGCGTTAATATCGCAACGTTGGCTACAGCTTGATAAAACGGCCAGGAATCAAGTTTCAATTTTATTCGGGTTCCGATCCAACATTGATGACGCCATTGAATTATCTCGGCAATTTGCATGTCCAGACCTGCGCGACCTGGCTAATTTTGAATTGCTCCATTACATGCACGTAACAGGCACCACAAGCAAAAAGGGCGTTGTGACTTTCCCTAAAAAAAAGGCTTGAAACAATTCCAAAAGGTTTTTTTGACTTTTGCGTATTGATTTTGTCAAACTGAAATTTCAATAGTCGCCATCTGTGGGATGGCATTTTTCAATTAACAGCCCCAACGGGGCGGAGTACGGAGAAAGACATCATGGATAAGGCATTCATCAAGCAAACACTGGCTATCGCGTTGGGTTCTGCCCTTGCGGTTCTGTTCGTCCCCCTGGTCAACAAAATCAAAATCGGCTAAGTCGCTTTTGACTTTGTGAATGGATTCACAAACTTTCAGGGAGGATATTATGCCCCTACACCAAACTATCGGCATTGGGGAACGGGCGTTTGGCCTGGTTCCCACGGCAACGCAAGTAGTCAACGACGAGATTGCCATTGACTACGACGCTGGCAACTATGCAACGCGCGAGTTGACACGTTTTCAGCCCATCACTGACCTGTTTTTCATGCTCACTGGTGGTATCACAGTCGGCACGGCCAACGCTACAGCTTTGAAGCCCTACGGCGCTTTGAACCTGGTAAAAGAATTGGCGGTGTTGCTCAACAACGATTACTACCTGATGAAACTTCCAGGCAAAGTCCTGGGGATTTTGTCACAGTGGTATGACAAACACAAAGGCCAGGCGGTTGACCCTGGCTTAACTCAAGCTTCACACCCGATCAAGCACGGATTGCATTTTCCGGTTGATTCAGGCGGTTTTTATTCCTGCCTGGATGCAGCAGCCGCCAACAGCTTGATGGTTCAATGTCTGTGGGGACAAGCCTCAGACGTTTTGACACCTGACAGCACAACAACCCTGGCGGTTGATTCAGGTACCAAGCTCAAAATCAGCAGCCACGCACTTAGCGGTTATCCAGCAGGCGCACCAGGTGGCCTAAATTACGGCTATGCGCGTCACATGTGGCAATTCAATAACCACGCAATCCCATCGGTGGGCGAAAACCGTTTTGTGCTTAACAAGGCACGTCTTTACAGCGGTCTGGCTATGTTCGTGACCAACGATAGCGGTGCACCATCGGATGACGTTTTGTCCAAGGTGAAATTGCAGATCGGTACTACGGTCATCAAAACCCATGACCTGGAGAAATTGCGTGATAAAAATATGCGCAAATACAATTTCACCGATTCAGACTTGACGGGTGTTTATTTGCTGGATTGGGGAGCAGAAGAACACCTGGAACAACAGCAATCAATCACAGGTGGCCAGGACATGGAGATTGTCTACGACGCAGGCGCAGCCGGTGATATTGTGTTTGTCCATGATTACTACATTGCGCCAACACTCAAGCGATAAACGCTAACAATCAACAAGCGTTAATTGAAAGGTAGAACACCATGAGTGCTTTTGACAGCTTCTTAGACCCTGCACAGATTGCCAACGGTATTTCAAGCGGAGATTTGTATTTTCCTAACTTGACCGGTGACGTTGACTATGTGCCGGAATTGCAAGACGACCCCAACGCCAGCCCGATACAAAAGGCCGGGGCGGTTGGTGGTGGTGGTGACTTTTTTAACAGTCTGTTAAGCATTGGCGGTGACACAATCCTAAGCGGTGCTAAAGCGCTTGGCGTTGGATTCTCTACGCAGTTGGCCAACGCTTTGTCGGGCAACACAGACGCCAATGAACGGGCGACCTTTGAGACTGCACAAGCTACACAGCAAGGCTTTTCAGTATCAAAGACATGGTTGTATCTGGGCGGGGCGTTGGTTGGGTTGATCGGTTTGTTGTTGGTCATCACACGGAGGTGATACATGGACACAAACGCGCTTGCACCTAACCCCCTGGTTCATGATACATATTTCGATACCGGTTCAATCGGCGGCGGTCTGTCCATTACGGGCATCGCCACACCGATTGAAACCGGTAGCGAAGACCTGCCCACAAGTTTGTGGGATACCTGGATTGCCAACCCGTTTGAATATGTGAGGGACAAGGCGGTTGATGGTTTTGCTTATGTCCTGGGACATGGTGGTTTTGATGCAATGACAGCTGCATACAATGGAGTCGAAACACCTGTATTAATTGCCAGCAACATCGACCGATACACCGAAGACCCTCAAGCAATTCAAGATGCATTTTTTGCAAATTTCACAGAAGAACAACGCGACACGGTGCAAGCTACTGAAACTCTAATCAGTGGGGCGGTTCCGTTCTCGCAAACAATAGGCAAGGTTTTTGCCAATCCGATTTTACTTTTAACGCTTGTTGTTGCGGCCATGGCGTTATGGTTCATCGGACCAATGTTTAAAAGGGTGACATCATGACAATACCGTCTTTAACACAAGCCAACGCAGCAGGGCCAGCCACGGCAACCGGCGGCACCCTGGGCAACATTGATATCAATATCGGCGGCGGTGTTGTGTCCGAATTATCGAAAGCTTGGAGAAAATCGCCATGGGCAGTCCTGGCAGTGGTTGGATTGATTGCGGGGTTTGGTCTAATGCTTGTTTCTGGCGGTGGACACCGAAAGCCGGGGAAATCCCGCAAGAAGCGGTAAGACTCTTGAAGCGTGTTGAACGGCCATCAATGGAGTTCGACACTGACCTGGCTTGCCAGCTCATCAAGGATCAATGCGCTAGTCTTTACCTGGCAATCTCAGGTGAGCAATTAGCAGGCGTTTTGATGTTCAACGTATCCAACTCAGTAAGGCTCGGCAAGATACTGGAAATTGAAGGGACTTCATTTTTGCCAGGCAAAGCAATCAATCAATGGCCGTTTGTGAATGCCATTGCGAAACAAAATGATTGCCAAAAAATCAGGGCAATATCGTCCAGGGCGTTACATAAACGATTCAAAAAACTTAAGCCGTTAGAAGCGGTTTTTTATGCAGAGGTCGAATAATGGGCGGTAGTAAATCATCGAGCAGTAGCAGCCAATCACAAAGTACAAGCACTTTTGCGGATGAGAGCTTAAAAGAGATTAGCGCAAACGGTGGAGGCGTCCAGGCGGTTGAGTTCTCAAACAACCAGGGCGTTGACTCGCCAACGGTCAACGTTAATAACGATGGCTTGCAGGGTGCAGAAGTCGTGAGACTGTTTGAGGCGGTTAGCCTGGGCGTTGATTCAATCGTAGGCACGATCAGCAATCAAACATCTGAAGCGGTATCGTCCATCACCAAAATTGCAGAAAGTGCAACAGGCACCACCAGCGAGACAGGTAGCACGATCAACAAGCTCGCATTACCTGCCATGATCTTGGCCGGTCTGTTTTTGATTTTAAAATCGGGAGTATTCAAATAATGCCACAAGTCAACGCAGCCGAAAACGTCATCATCCACGAACGAACTATTTACCTGGACACGGCCAGGACAGATAAAGAGTTCAACTTTGCGGGTTGGTATCTGCGCGTCATCAATGTATCAAATGTGAACGTGAGTATCACAAGCAAGGTGGATAACGAACAATCCGAACCTTACACGTTATCAAAGGCGGCGGGTTGGAAACATCGGTATTTCAATAAACTTCTTTTGTCCTGGGAAGCTCAGCCAGGGGCAAGTATCACTATTGCATACGGTGGCAATCCACAGACATATGATCCCACACAATTTGAAGTCTATGTCCCTGCATCATCGACCGATGTTAATGTCGCTAACGATGTGGACAATGCTTTACCGGTTGACGTACAAGGCACCATCACAGTCATTGCAGAAAACCCGACACGCGACATGTCCGAGGAGGACGCTGCAACCTGGGCGACCATTGACGAAGAAACAAACGGCACGTCAGCCCAACAGATTTACCAGGTGCCCACAGGCCGACGCTTTGACCTGGTCAGCGGCAACCTGACAGGCAACTCAGCTCAGCTCAAAGTCGTCGACGGTTCGGGCGGCGTGCGTTGGCTCGAAGCGGCCAACACCCTGGGCATGCAGGTAGTCCCCAAGTCGATCCCGGCAGGATATAAAATCTTGCTCAACACCATGGCAGCGGCCAACACAGCTAAAGCAACATTGTCCGGCAAGGTCGTCAACCTTGATGGCTCCCTGGGACTGACCAGGCTAACGAGCGATCCAACCCAAGTTGGCACCGGTGGGGCGACTAATTGCCCGATCTTTTTAGCAGCTGCGGACATGCCTGCTGCAATGCTTGCCACGATCCGGGTTGACGGTGGAGACGTTACCGCCTGGTCTGGCTCTACGCAGCTCGCTTGCGTGCCTATGGCCATTGCGGGCGTGTGTGTTGGTTGGTATGTCCTGGTACCGAGTTTCAGCGACTCGGTGGCCACGGTGATTGATCTGCGCTACAACGGCATCGACAAAGTAGCGGCAGTTGATTCGACGTATGGACGTGATGCGGTTTTTGCCAACAGTCGAATCATGCTCCCGATGATTTACGACCCGTCGGGCAGCTCTCCACAGTTCACCGACTGGACAGGCCGGGGCAACAATGGTGTTGCATCAGGCAGTATGACCAGTGATGATCTAGTCGCTGGTGGATTGCATAAAGCCGTTGACTTCGATGGCAACGATGACATTGTGTCAGTCACATCGGCAGACGTCGAAAACCAAACGAACTTGACACTATTCATACGGTTCAATTGCCACACCACAAACAACAGCACTAAAAGCAGGATCATCATTTGTGACGCAAACGATGAGTTTTCGGTCTATGCAACCGGCCAAGTGTACGCCAATTAACCCACAGTAGCTACACCGATTGGCAACATCGGGACACTTTCGCCAGGCACAGATTATGAGGCGGCGGTTACTTTTGACGGTACAAACTGCACCACATACTTAAACGCCGTACAAAAATCACAAAACGCTTTTAGCGGGCCAGTCGGCGGAACTGATCCGCTTAAAATTGGCGGTTTTGCTGATGGCGGCGGTAACGTGTTCTTACACCACGGCACAGTTGAAAGCGTGCGCATCGATCACACAGGACACACAGCCGGATATGTAGCCACCAAGTACAACGCCGAAAACGACGCGGGGAATTTCTGGGACACCATCCAAGCACTCTAAACAGATCCTCACGGATCATTACAAAATGTTGGTGTGGATCCACACCAAGAAAAAAAAAGGAGCCTTAAAACATGCGGAATTTCATTACACTAACTTTGCTCGGCATCCTGGTTATTGTCCTGGGCGGATGCGCGACCACGGACAGCCAACCAGCCAACAAAGCTAAAGCCGAGGAAAACGGCGGATCATGGACTGACCAAGTCGCAGACAATCGCATCATCATCGGCGGCGACATCGAGGCGGACGACAAACCGGTGACGAAGAAACGCGCACAGGTGTACGTTGAGAACTTGACCATCAATCAATCCATCACAGCCGGAGCCGAAGCACAGCGAGGCGGTGAAGTCGCACAGACACCAACCATAGGCGACACGCAGCAGACACCCACCAACAGCCCAACCACCAACACTGATTTGGATTTGCCATTGCCATAATTGACATATCAACACAAGCATTAAAACGAGATAACAATGATTGATTTTTCAGAGGCATTGCATTTGCTAGGACGTGGTCACTTAATGAAACGTCCAAGTTGGGGAGACGTGTATTTATACATGCGCAGAATATCCAACGATAAAAAATACCTTGAAATACATGACGCCAAAATGAAAAAATTTACCGGCTCATGGATACCAACACAATCAGACATCCTTGCTCAGGATTGGCAGGTATACAGTGAATGACAAAGCAATCATTACCAAAGTACCAGGCTTAAACCTGGGCGAGTTGCTCAAGCAGTCGCCATCGGTTTTAGTCATCCTGTTTGCTATGTGGTGGCAACTTGGCGAAGTTGAAGACAAACTAAACGATATTGAAATGGTGGTGATTTATGGTGTCGATCCTGCTATGATTCTCCAGGGCCGGGCAAGCCACTTGCAACGGATTGAGGACTCAACATGGGACACGCCAATAAAATCAAATGCAACTTTGCCGAGTTCATCGCCAATCAAGGCGGGCGATACCTGCCCATTGCCTGGGCAGCACCAGCAACGGGGATATCATTCTCCATCATTGCCCAGGCGGTTCGAGAAAACCGAATTGAGACGGTTAAGTTTGAATCCGAGTCCGGGCAGACTTACCGGGTTATCTCAAGGCGTGAATTGTCTCGTTTTGCCAGGCAAGTCATTCGCAACCGCACGAGGAAGTCCGACAGGCCAGCGGTACCAGTAGAGGGACTGCAAGAAATCTGCGAAAGAACGACTCAAAGGTCTTGCAGGTGAGATAAGCAGGTGATACTATCACTAGTGAAGGTGGTTAGCTAAACCGCTAGATATTGACAAGTTAAGACACAAAGACACCGGCGAGTTATCTAACTCCCCTGCCCAAAGTCCGATAATATACGTTATGTATAACTCAGTAAAAAGGGGAGTTGCGCAAGTCAAGTTAAGACAACTGTTTAACTAAATCTGTTATTTTATCCCATTGTTCTAAAAATGTTACTTTTTCTTTGTTTCCTGCACCATTCAACACGCCTTTCCACATCAACTTATTCATTTCTTCCGAAACTGATGTTCCGGATTTCAATGCGTTGACCCTCAGTCTCGACAATATCCGATTGTCTATCATCACAGACGTCCGCGTTCGATTTTTTGTGTTTCTGCCCATGATTTTCTCCCGGTGTTTGTGTAACACTCAAAGAGTCATTGAACAGGATTCCATCACCATTGTCAACGCTAACCTGTCGCATTCGGTCAACACCTACCGCCGACATTACCAGATTCATATCGGATCGCATCTGGCCGACTTGTGATTGTAGGTTAAACAATAACAAGAGCATCACGCCCGCCGCACCATACTTGCCCGTTGTGTCAACCTTGTTCATTTCTTGCGTCTTTTCTTAGGCTTTGATCGGCTGTGAGCCTTGACGCTGACACGTGCCGACGTTTTCGCCTTACTGGTTTTCCGTTTGCGCTTGCGTGACGATCTACCGCCAAATAATGATAGCTGGCTCATTTGATTAACCCGCCCGCGTCAATCTCCACATCGGGGGACGTTTCATTATCTGCGGTTTGATCGGTGTTACCGTTGCCCGGTGACTGTGACGATGTTCCGGATCGTTCAGCCTCGGCACCGCCGGTTACACTCTGGTTCACGGTAATACTGGACACATAGACAAATGCTGCACCTGACTTGCCCGCTTGCCGCTGCATCGCCTCGGCTGTGATATCACTACCGCCCAGGGTGACTGGTTTTCCGTTTTCATCCGATTACGGTACTACCGGCCTGACGCTTGCCATGTCGCCAAGATTGACGCCGACTTGAGCCGTATTCTGATGAGTCCATGACCCGCCGTTTTCCGATGCCTGAGCTTCAACGTTGGGTTGGCTGGTGGTTGTGGCACAACCGGTCAAGGTCATGACGCCATAAACGCCGAGCATCGCCAGAATGATGATGATGATTCGTGATTTCATTTTTTTTGCTTTCTGTGTTTGGGTTGGTCATTGCCTGCATGCTTGAAACTTTCGTTAGAGATATTCGATAGTCCAGAAACTGTCTGGATCGTTTTCCGCCTTGTATGTTGTCTGTATGTCCGCCAATGATTCAGCCGTGTAACCGACTTCAACAAAATCAATAATCCCATCGAATCGATAAAAATTAATGTTTTCGTTTTCGCCGCCAATCAATGTACTGTCACTACCACCGACGCCGCCTGTAAACGCCGTTGAAAATGCTTGCACGCCGTCTAAAACTGCGACGATATTCACGCCATCAAGCGACAAAACTAAATCGTAGTCCACCCCAGCCAATATGGACAACGTGCCGACTTTCGTTCCATTTATATAAACATCGCCATCTGAATAGAGAGCAAATTTATCCGGGGCTGTGTCATAAAATACCGTGCGTTCTTTTGCTCCGTTGAGTAGCGTATCAAATCTGAAACGAATCCTGAACAGCAATTCCGTCTGATTATTGTCACGGCGATGG
>MDTD01009849.1_pt1 | contig 12460 bp, 16 predicted proteins | sample 811221 | NCBI WGS metagenome assembly MDTD01 (sample SAMN05326646, study PRJNA326480) | marine metagenome | isolation source: seawater | place: Pacific Ocean: South West | collected 2011 | reverse complement strand
TATTTTTAGCAAATCCTAATAATCCAACAGGTACAATTTTTTATAAAAGTGAATTAAAAAATTTTTTAGATAAAATTAATAAAAGAATTTTAGTTGTACTTGATACGGCATATTGCGAATACATAGAAGATAGAAATTATGATGATGGGTTACAACTTGTATCAAGGTATCCAAATCTTGTGATTACCAGATCTTTTTCTAAAATTTTTGGGTTAGGTGGTTTAAGAATAGGTTGGGGATATTCCAATTTAAAAAATATTTCTAAAATGTATAAATTTAAAAAGCCTTTCAATGTATCCAGGCTGGCTTGTATAGCTGCAACAGAGTCTCTAAGAGGTAAATCTTGGCTTAAATTTAATATAAAAAATAATATTCAAAATAAAACATTTACAATTGAAAATTTAAGGAATCCAAAATTTGAAGTTTTTGATACAAAAGCTAATTTTATAATACTATCTTTTAAGAATTCTCTTTCAGCTAATCGTTTTGTCAAATATTTAAATAAAAATAAAGTAACAGTACGATTGCTTAAATCATATGGTTTGCCAAATTATGTTAGAATGACTATAGGTACTAAGTTAGATATGAAAAAAGCAGTAAAAATTTCAAATCAATTCAATGTTTAAAAATATATTAATTATAGGTTTTGGGATGATTGGTTCTTCCATCGCTCAAACGTATTTAAATGTTAATAAAAGAGCTAAAATATTTGCATTTGATAAATCAAATTCATTAAACAAAAGACTTAAATTAATTAAATTAAACAATATTAATGTTCTGAAGTCCCTTGATGACATAAAAAACCATAATATTGATTTAATTATTATCTGTACTCCTGTACTAAAGTATTTATCTATTTTTAAAAAAATCAACAAACTAGACCATAAAAATTTTATTGTAACTGATGTAGGTTCAACAAAGGCAAATATTGAGAGAATTTATAAAAAAGAAAATTTTAAATTTAGATTTGTTCCAGCCCATCCAATTGCAGGTATTGAGAAATCTGGATTAGAAAATGGATTTATCGGGCTATTTGATAATAGGTATAACATTATATGTCCTTTACCTAAAACTCAAAAATCTGATTTAAATGAAATTAAGAAATTTTGGAAATCACTATCTATGAAAATTGAAGTGATGTCATCAAAAGAACATGATCATGTCATGAGTTTAACCTCTCATCTACCGCATATTATCTCATATTCATTGGTACTAACAGCTATGAAAAAAGAAAAAACGTTAAATTCAAAGCTTATCAAATTTTCTGCCGGTGGATTTAGAGACTTTACAAGAGTTGCGGGTAGTGATCCAGAAATGTGGCGAGATATTTTTTTAGCAAATAACAAAAAAATTCAAAAATTAACTAATTCTTTTATCAAAGAACTAAAAATATTTTCTAATAGTTTAAGTCCTAATAAATCTAATCAGCTTTTAAAAAAATTGGAAATGACAAAAAAGGTTAGGAATAGAATTGTAAAAGCTCGTCAAGCTGGTAGGTTTATACCTAACGATTAAGAAAATTAATCTCATTCTTTAATTTTTCTAGAAATTCTTTCTTATCAAGACCAGGGGGAATTGCATCTCTAAATTCAACTTTGATAATACCTTGCTTGATTTTATTATTTTTTGGCCAGAAATTACCTGAATTGACTGCTATTGGCACTACTGGTTTATTCAGTGATTTGTACATTGAATAGATACCTGGCTTTAAATCAGGTTGTTCTTTATATTTTGTTCTTGTGCCCTCTGGAAAAATAATTACTGGTCTATTGTCAACGTAACTTGATGTTTTTTCATTAACATATCGTAAGCTTTGAATGCCTTGTGAACGATCTATAGCTATCATACCTAATTTTTTTAAATAGGTTCCAAATAAAGGAATGGATAGAAGCTCTTTTTTAAGAATATAAGCAGGATTATAAAATAAATGATTATAGTAAATAGTTTCAAACATAGATTGATGCTTACTAGCAAATAAACACCCTTTTTGATGTGCAAATTGCTGGTTAATTACTTGAATTTTGACACCAAAAATTTTAAGTACCATTTCCATGTTTTTAGTAAATAAAATCACAAAAAATCTAAATTGTTTAAATTTAAATGGCAGACCTAAAAGAGATACTACTAACACAAACGCAGTTGATAAATAAAATAAAATTAAAAAACTAAATCTCATATTTTTTTATAAACACCATTTTTGAAATAATTAATTTAATATATTCTTCGACCATTTTTTCAAAAGGTAATATTCCATTTTTTCTTTCAATAGCGTAGGGGACCACCTCAAGACCTGAGAGTTGGTCAAATAAAAATTGTGCTCTTTGCATGTGCAGATTTGAAGTAATTAATAAAATAGATTTAATTTTATTTTCAAGAGCCCAGTATCTTGTTTCTAAAGCATTTTCATATGTATTTTTAGATAGATAGCCAACATCTATGCAACACTCAACTGTTTCCTGGTCAAAATTTAAAATGTTCACAAGGACCACCTCAGAATTAAAAGTATTATCCACACCAGAGATAAATAATTTTTTTTCATTGGAATATCTTATTTGATTATAACCCTCTTTGATACGCTCCCCCCTTCCTCCAGTTAATACAACTATAGCATCAACATTAAAAGTCTTTGTTGTTTGTTGAGGAAGTTGGTTTTTAAATTTTATTAAACCAAGACATAAAAAAACTAAAATTAAAGCTAATACAATATTGACTCTTTTTAAAAATAGAGCCATTACATAATTTCATTATTACAAAGATCTTCCAAAGTATCACGAGATCTAATTACTCGATATTCCTCTTTATTAATCAACACTTCCAATGGTCTAGGTCTACTATTGTAAGTAGATGACATAGAGGATCCATAAGCTCCAACATTTAAAAATTTAATGTAATCTCCTTGTTTCACCTCAGGTAGGGATACATTCTTTGCTAAAAAATCTGTTGACTCACATATACCTCCAGCAATATCATATTTTTCTATATTTATAGATTGATTATCAATCTTAATAGGAGGGCTGATATCATAAAGTGCTGGCCTCAAATATTCAGAAAAAGAACAATCTGTTATTATAATTTTTTTACCCCCGCTTTTCTTAACGTATAGGACTTTTGAGACTAACTCACAACTATCTGCTATAATATATCTACCTGGTTCAAAAATTACCTTATACGCTTTATCATTCATAAGCTGATTAAGTTCATCTTGCCATTTTAAAAAATTTAATTCCTCAGTAGAATTATCAATAACTCCAAATCCACCTCCAAAATCAAGTGTTTCTATCGAAAATTCTTTATTTACAATTTTAGCTTTGGAAAGAAGTTTTTCATAAGAGTTTATTAATTGATGATGATCGGTTATTTGGCTTCCAATATGTTCGGAAAGTGTGTTCAAATTAACAGATTTACACCTGCCAATTAAATCAAAATCAATTTGATCAAAAGAAATCCCAAATTTCCCTCCAATTTTTCCTGTTGTGATTTTTTCTAAAGTTTTTGCATCAACATCTGGATTAATCCTTATGCCAATATTTGTAGTAAGACCCTTCTTTTTGGAGTAATCATTAATAAACTCGATTTCTTCTAAGTTTTCTACATTAATAGATCGTATTTGCTGAGTGATAGCGTATTTAAGATCAAAATCTGTTTTGCCTGGTCCATCAAAAATAATATTAGAGGGACTAAAACCAGCTTTTAATGCTTTAAATAATTCTCCAGCAGAAACAACCTCAGCACCAAATTCTTGTTTTTTTATTATGTTCAATATAGCTAAATTTGGATTAGCTTTTACCGCAAAATGAAATTTATTTTCAAAATTCAAATTTAAATTCTTAAGAAAATTGATTTTATTTTCAATTATTTGCTGATCATAAAGATAAAATGGCGTACTAAATTCATTTTTTAATTTATCAAACATCAATCTTCCTTTGGATAATCAAATTCTTCATTTGGTGGAAAAGGGAATTGTGATTTGTCTATTGTTCCCTCAGGTAATTCATTAGGCTTTTTATTTCCACATGAGATAATGAAAATTGAAATAATAATTATGATTATCTTTGACATATTATTTCAAAAATTTTTCAAACCTTTTGATCTTAATTGAAACATTTTTTGGATTCGTGCTCATAATAGTCTTTTTTCTCATTAAACTTTTTTTAACATCAACATATTGATAGATTCTATTATCAATTAATTTTTCATGCAGCTTATAATCATACAGAGTTAATTCTGATAAATTTTTATTATTTGCCTGTGCATACTGGACAATTCTAGCAATAATTTTATAAGATTTTCTGAAGGGGATATTTTTTTCTATCACCAAATAGTCTGCTAAATCAGTCGCTGTAGCAAAATGCTTATCACAAATTTGTTTTCCTATAGTTTTATTAAATTTTGATTTCTTGATAACTTTACTCATTACATTTATACACATTGATAATTCATCATAGGAGTCAAAAATAATTTTTTTATCTTCTTGAAAATCTTTAAAGTAGGTGAGAGGAAGTCCAGATATTATATTTGAAAATTCCATTCCTTTCGTTCTTATGATATTTGATTTCGATCTGATTAACTCCAATGAGTCTGGATTTCTTTTTTGAGGCATGATTGAACTGCCAGTAGAATACTCTGAAGACACTTCAAACATCCCGTATAAATTACTTGACCATAAAACTAATTCACTTGAAAATTTACTCAAATGAATTGCTGTCATTTCACAAGCATTTAAAAAATACATACAAAAATCTCTATCGCTCACGCCATCCATAGAATTTTGTTTAGATCTTTTAAATTTTAGACTTTTATTAAGTAAATCTGCATCAATAGAATAGTTACTACCAGCTAATGCAGCACTTCCTAGTGCATTTTCATCAGATCCTTCAATACAAAACTCAAAATAATTTAAATCTCTCTTAAACATTTCTAAATAAGCTAAAAGATGATGTGCAAGTAATACGGGTTGAGCAACTTGTAAATGTGTAAACCCAGGTATGATTGTTTCTTTGTGTTTTTTTGCTTGAACCAAAATATCTTTCATTAATTTTTTTATGTCTTTCTGTAAAGTCTTACAGGATTTAATTACCCAAAGTCTGGTATCAGTTGCCACTTGATCATTTCTAGATCGTCCAGTGTGAATTTTTAGAGCAATATCTCCAATTTTTTGATGTAGAAAATGTTCTACATTCATATGTATATCTTCATTCTTTTTTGAAAACTTGAGCTTCCCTTTTTTGTTATCATTTAGAATAGATGTTAAACCCTTGTCTATTTTTATTAATTCTTTTTTTGATATTACTTTCAGCTTATAGAGAGCTTTTACGTGTGCTTTTGTCACTAATACATCTTCTTCAATTAATCTTTTATCAACATCAATCGAGTTATTAAAATCATCCATAAGAGATGATGTTTTTTTATTAATAGATGTTGATAAAATTTTATCTTTCTTATTCATAATGTGTAAATTTTTTTATCTTGATAAATATATAATTGCAGCAAAAACAAAAACAGCAATTCCTTGAAATAAAACTCTCATTCTCATTAACTTGTTACTGTGTTTTTTGTTGAAATTACCATTTTTTGCCATAGCTATGACTCCAATGACAACCATGAGTAAAGCCAAAAGCATAGATATAATTAAAATTACTGGTAATATACCGTTTGTGATCATAGACAATAGTTATCAAATTCCTCATAAAAGTCTAATTTATTAAGTAGTTATGAAAAAAATTGTTCTTTTTTTACATGGTTATGGTTCAAATGGAAATGATTTAATTTCTTTAAAAGACTATATTTTACTCGATCATTCAAACACTGAATTTTTATCTCCAAATGCACCAGAGCCCTGTGAATTAAATTTCTTTGGATATCAATGGTTTGCACTTAAAGAAAGAAGTCATGAGGAGTTAAAACTCGGTCTTAATTCAGCATTCAAGTATCTAGATGAAATAATTCAATCAATAACTGAAAAATACAATATTGGCACAAGTCAACTTTCAATAATTGGATTTTCACAAGGATCAATGCTTGCCACTTACTATGCTCTACAAAAAAATTATAATTTTAATAGTATAATTTCGTTAGCAGGCTCTCTTCCAAAAGAAATTTTAGAAAATCTTAATTTAGTTAAAAATAAAACTCGATACTTAATTTTTCATGGCAAGCTGGATGATGTAATTCATTTTGATCAAGCAATTCATACTCATAATTTTCTAAATGAAAACAACATAAATAGTGAGCTTGTGTTAGATGAGAATTGCGCTCATTCAGTCAGTCAATTAGCTTTAGAGTCAATAAATAATTTATATAAATTATGGATTTAATGTATTTTTAACATCCATTTAGATATTGACTATGTTATGATTAAATTGTGATTAACTCGAATCATTGTCCCTCCCTAGTATTAAACGCTGATTATCGACCATTAAGCTATTTTCCTTTATCGGTATGGAGTTGGAAAGATACTGTAAAAGCTGTTTTCTTAGAAAGAGTTAATATAGTAGAAGAGTATGACCAAAAAGTGTCTTCTCCCTCTTTTGAAATGAAACTACCAAGTATTATTGCTTTAAAAGATTATATTCCTCATAATCACATCCCTGCTTTCACCAGGTTCAATGTTTTTCTTCGAGATGACTTTACTTGTCAATACTGTTATGTAAAATTTTCAACTAAAGAATTAACTTTTGATCATTTAGTCCCTCGATCAAAAGGAGGACTAACTAATTGGGAAAATGTCGTGACAGCTTGTTCTCATTGTAATTGGTCAAAAGGAAATAAAAGTTTATCTCAAGCAGGTTTTAAACTATTAAAAAAACCAAAAGAACCATCGCAATATTCTCTTCGGCTAAAGAGTAAAAATTTTCCTGCAGATTATTTACATTCGAGTTGGAGAGATTATCTTTATTGGGACAGCATACTAGAGAAAGATTAATATTTTTTTGAGATCTTTATTGCGGTATAGCAGAGTCGTTTAATTGTTTTAGCTAAAATTACGTATCCAGTTGTCATTTCGGCTTGATGTTCAACACCAGTGTCGTGATGCTCTAGTTCGTCTTCTCTGAATTTTTTAACAGTTTTAAGCAACTCAGGTTTAATTTTTCTTTTTGATAGCTGCTCAGCTTGCTCTTCATAGTGTTGGCCAATAACCTCCTCAACTGCCACAGTGCATGCCATTGCTGCTTTTTTTCCAAGCAAAGCAGTTCCCACTCCAAGCGCATATCCAGCAATATTCCAAAAAGGAAACATAATAGTGGGTTTAACGTTTTCTTTGACAATTAATTCATCAAATTTTGTCTTATGTATTTCCTCTTGTTCAGCCATTTCTTTGATTTCTTTACCAAAAGAGGAGTTTTCATTAAAAATAGCTAACTGACCCCTGTAAATTTGAGTTGCTCCATGTTCACCAGCGTGATCAACTCTTATTATTTCTTCAATGAGCCTCTTGTCTTGGCTATTCAATTTTTTAGATTTTTTTTTTATAGGCATGAGTACCAATTATTATCAGAAACATAATCGAAAACAAAGCATTATAAAGAGACAAAGGTAATCCAAAGTATTTTAAGTTAGCATTTGAGCAATTAACAATTAGAGTGTCACTTAAAAGAGCTTCTTTTAATTGATTAATATCTGATGGAAGAGAGGCACTTTCACAGCCAGTATATTCAATCAATCCAAATGTATTTAAAGTGTGATAGGCAGAGACTAACAACTCTATCAAAAGTAAAAATCCAATTAGCAAATATAAATAAGTAAAAAACTTTCTATAAAATAGATTAACTAATCCAATAATTATTATCAGGTAATAGGGTACTCTTTGATAAATACATAACTTACATGGCTCATGACCCAAAACAAATTCTAAATACAAAGCAAATGAAATTGAAATTATTGAATATATAAAAATTGCATAAAAGGATACCCTAGAACTAAACATACTTGTAAATTATATATATAAGAATAATAATGAAAATTGGAAATAATAAAAAAATTACATATTTATTTTTTTCTAAAAATGAAACACCAAATTCTCCATATTTTTTTACAATATAGCCAATAATAAAAAATCTTAATCCTCTTGATAAGGTAGATAATAATATAAATAAGAACAAATTAAATTTTGAGTAACCGCTTGTAATGGCTATTACTTTGTAAGGGATAGGTGTAAAACCACCTAAGAAAACTGCAACGACTCCCCAATCATTATAAAATTTTATAAAAACACTTTGTTTACTTAGATCTATATAATTCTTAACCATGTCAAATAAATAAAATCCTAAAACATATCCTATAACACCACCCAAAATTGAAAAAAATGTACAATTAAAAATAGTTAAAAGAAATTTACTCTTATTAAAATGAACAATTGGAATCAAAATAACATCTGGAGGAATTGGAAAAAAAATACTTTCAACAAAAGCAATAAGGCTTAGAAAATATTGTGAATATTTAGATCTAGATTTTTGTTCAACAAATACATAAATATTTCTCCACATTAATATTTCTCCACATTTTAATATTTTTTAACCTATTTTGATTAATTGATTAAGTAATACCAAAGATAAGCAATAAATATAGCTGGAATAGCGCTATATAAAGTTGCAATAATAGCTGCTTTTGCAGAAATAGCTATTGCAGGGAATAAAGCATCACCATCATTTGAGATTGAATTTCCGAGCTGAGCAGCCATCGGTATCTGCCCACTAACGTACATTGAGGTAATCATGATTTGAGGTCCACACCCAGGTATGAAACCGATAATTATAGCTGCTAAAGGAATAAAAGGTCCAAATAATAATAACGAATTAAATATTGCTCCATCTGTAGATAAATTGATTAGCTCATATAGAACAAAAGAAATTATTACCCAAACAGTTACAAAGCAGGTTGTATCCACAACTCTTCTATATGAATTTTCATGAATTGATGCCATTTGTATGTCTGTTAAAGGATTAAGGACCCATAATAAAACACAAAACAAAGCTGCTAAAAAAGAAAATGTCAAAATGATATCCAAGCCTAAAATTTTAAAATCTAAATCTATATTGAAAGCATTAATGAAACCTAAAATCACCCCTGGGATTAAAAAGATAAACCAAGTCTTGTAAAATTTGTTAGAAGTTTTATTTTTTGGCAAACTATCTACAACAATTGTTTTATTTACATTATTCTGTAAAAAATTTTTGGTAAAGGGTTGAGCTATATATCCAGAAATTACTCCAGCAAAAAAAGTAACAGGTAAAATGATTAGTGCTGCTTGAGGTTTAGTTGCTATAAGTAAAAACGCTGCATCGCCCATAGTGCTTATCAATGCCGCTAAAATAGCTCCAAAAGAAACAACTTTTCTTGTGAAAAGACTCATTACCATTATAGCGCCACCACAACCAGGAATAACACCTAAAAATGCACATATAGGAATTTCAAATTTTTTATGTTTTTCAATTATTTTTTGCAAATTAAAATTTTTCTTCTCTAGAAAGGTGAAAAAAAGAAGAGTTAAGCCTACAAATGATGAAACAGCTATATAAGCATCGCTTGAAGAAAACATAAATATTTCTCTTGAGTGCTCATTTAAAAGCATAATCAGCATACACAGAAATAATAGTATTTTTGAAAATTTTAAATATTGAATTTTTTTACTAATTTGTATTACTAATTCTGTCATTTTTTAGCCTAGGCTAAAAATAATAGCCATAACTAAAAAAATAGTCAATTTATTCTTTTATGATAGTGTTGTATAAATATTTAAGACAATGAATAAATCAAACTCTCAATACTCGATTATCAGAAATCAAAATAAAAATGAAATACTAGAGGATTACGTCGAGGCAATTCAAGAGATTTTAGTGTCAAAAGGAGACGTAAAAAATGCTGATTTAGCAGCACATTTTGGTGTTTCACAAGCCACAATTAACAAAAATTTGAAAAGATTAATAAATTTCAAATTAGCTAAATCTGAACCATATAGGTCTATATTTCTAACTGAAAAAGGAAAAAAATTAGCAGCTGAGTCAAAGCAAAAACATAAGATAGTTTATGAATTTTTAATCAAATTAGGTGTTTCAAAAAAAAATGCTCAATTTGACAGCGAAGGTATAGAACATCATGTAAGCGAAGAAACTTTAAAATTAATGAAAAATTTTAATAAATATTAATCTCTTAATTTAGAGATCATCTTATCCTCTATAAAACTATTGAATATATATATAACTATCGATAAAGAGACTATGATAGTAATAGCATTAAGACTTCCATACTCAAACATTTCGTTAGAGGAATACTCATAAAGATTTGTTGCAAGAGTATCAAAATTGAATGGTCTTAATAGAAGAGTGATAGGTAGCTCTTTAAAAGTGTCTACAAAAACTAATAAGAACCCAGCTATGATACTAATTTTTAATTGTGGCATTATAATTCTAAAATAAGTTGTTGATGCTTTTCTACCAGTCATTCTAGCAGCATCGTCAATAGATTTACCAATCTTTTCTAATCCTGAATCAATAGAATTATTCGATAGAGCTATTAATCTTATAGACAAAGCTAAAATTAAACCAAATAATGTAGCAGATAATGAGAAGGGAGAGACATTGTTAAATGAAATTAATAAAATTAAAACACCTAAAGCAATTACAACTCCTGGAAGAGCATAACCAAGATTCACAATTTTCTTATAATATAAATATCTTTTATCATTTGAAAATCTAATAACGTAACTTATAAAAATAGAAATAAAAATACACACTAATCCAGCTGAACCTCCGATTAAAATAGAATTTAGAAGAGATTGCAAATAATCTGAGTAATTTATTACTGTATAGTGAGTTATGAATAGATAAAAAGAAAAAAGAAGAGGTATCAAGAAGCCAAAAATAATTGGCAATGAATTGAGAAATAAAACAATAGCAGTCTTAAATCCACTCAAAGAATATTTTGACCATTGGATTTGTTCATAATTCGAGTTATGAAATTTTTTATCTCCTTTAAGTTTTTGTTCAAAAAGGTAAAGAGAGGACATCAAAATTAAAATTATTAATGATAAAGAAAATGCAGCGGGTAAATCATTTAATATTGAAATATATTGGAAAACCCCGATTGTTAATGTTTGTAGACCAAAAAAATCTGCCACCCCAAAATCATTTACTGTTTCCATAAGGACCAGGGCCAAACCTGCCGCTATTCCCGGCAATGCCATTGGCAAACTGACTTTAAAAAAACACTCATACGGCGATTTCCCAAGAGTTTTTGCAGCCTCTAAATATCGTGCAGAAAAATTGATAATCGCAATTCTTGTTAAGAGATAAACATATGGAAATAACGAAAAACCTAAAACTAAAGATGCAGACACAGAATTTCTCAATGAAAAACCTTTATACCCAGATATTATAAACGATAAGTAACCACCTGGTTCCAATATTTCTGCGTAACAATAAGCCGATATATATGCTGGCACAGCCAGTGGGAAAATACACATGACCTGTACTATTTTCCTTCCTCTAAAATCAGTCATAGTATTTATCCAAGCTAATGGAACACTAATTAGCAAAACAATTATGCTAACATAAAGTAAAATTCTAGATGAACCAGTTATGAAACGAGTTAAATAAAGATCGTTTTCTAAATCAAATGATAAACCACCTTTAATTATAATAAATACTGTCGGAGATAGAAGAAAAAAACTGATAAGAAAAAATAAAATTAATTTGAAATAATTATTATTCATACAAATATAAAAATTACACTTAAAAATAATAAAGTTCCCATAACTTTATTAAAAATTTTAATTTCTTTTTCTTTATTCAAATATTTCCTGATAGAGTGGCCAATTAGTGCCCACACTACAGCACTTGAAGCTGTAGAAATAACAAAACATAAAAAAATTAATAAAAATTCAATTTGAAAAATAAACTTATTTTGTATGAAAACAGCTGAACTTGAAGTAGAAACAGCAATAACTTTTGGATTAATAATCTGAAAAAAATAAATGTCTTTAAAAGAGAATCTTTTTAAACTTTTTTGTTCTGAAAAAGTTGAAGAAACAAATATTTTGTAAGAGAGATAAATCAAAAAAATTGTTGCAGTGATTTTAATTATAATTTCGGCAGTAGGAATTGACTTATAAAGCTCACCTACGCCAATTAAACATAGGGATAGAACTGTTAAAAAACCAAAAAAAACTCCCAAGATTAGAGGAATAGTTTTCTTAAAACCGTAGTTTACAGCATTTGCTGATAAAATTATATTATTTGGCCCCGGTGTTAGTGCCGCAACCATTGCAAAGGTTAAAATTGGTGCCATAAAGTAAATGTATTCCAAAGTAACGAGATATTATTCTGAAATTACAATAATTACAAAATAAGTTATAAATTTGCTAAATTGTCCTAATTATTATAAGTAAATATGACAATTTAAGGCGTTGTGGCGGAATGGTAGACGCGCCGGATTCAAAATCCGGTGAGGGCAACCTCGTGAGAGT
>MDTD01039116.1_pt1 | contig 12461 bp, 7 predicted proteins | sample 811221 | NCBI WGS metagenome assembly MDTD01 (sample SAMN05326646, study PRJNA326480) | marine metagenome | isolation source: seawater | place: Pacific Ocean: South West | collected 2011 | reverse complement strand
TGATGAATTAAAGAAGATGATGCATCAAGCAGCGTTGGAATTAGACTTCGAACGTGCTGCCTTCTTGAGAGATAAAATTCACGAATTGGAACATTCATAATCCAGTCACGATGTTCATATGTCAAAGCCGCCCGCATATATCCATGGCAATTGACCCAGAATCTTTTGATGAGCCGGTTAAGGACTATGATTTCTCGTCCTTGACTGATACTTCATCATTGATCGACCAGATGGCTGAGGCGGGTGGTTTCACTGCTACAAAACTCGCTTCTGCTAGAGACATATTACGCCAGATTAAGTCAGAAATTGACGAAGTGGATGCTGACCCAAGTAAAGTGACAAATTGGTTGTCTTTTCCAGCCTGTTTGTGCGCAACTGGCACACGTGGGTTTTTTGTCGAGGCCATAAAAAGAAAAATATTCAACGTGGTTTCTACAACATGTGGAACGCTTGATCACGATATCGCCAGAGCATACAAGCACTATTACCATGGAGACTTTGAATTAGATGACATAGAACTTGGAGAACATGAATTAATGAGGTTGGGTAATGTTATTGTGCCGAACTCTAGCTATGGCGAAATCATTGAAAAGGTCGTATTACCAGCCCTTGAAGAGATTAGAAATGATAGAATTAAGGAGACTGGAAAAGAGGGTGCTGATGCTTGGCTGGGCTTTGGCTCAATCCACCTTGTTTGGGAACTTGGTAAGAGGATTGGCACGCCAGATTCCTTGATTTATTGGGCCTACAAAAATAAGATTCCTGTGTGCATTCCAGGCATCACTGATGGCAGCATAGGGGCACAACTTTTCATGTTTAGACAAAAATATCGCGATTTCCACATCGATACTCTTGCCGATGAACAGGTAATGAGTGACCTCACATGGGATGTCGAAAAATCAAATGCCCTTATGATTGGAGGAGGGATATCTAAGCACCACGTAATTTGGTGGAACCAATACAGAGGTGGACTGGACTCAGCAATTTACATCACCACTGCTCCAGAACATGATGGCAGTTTGTCTGGTGCAAGACTCAGGGAAGCGATTAGTTGGGGAAAAATGAGACCTGAGGCCCCAAATGTGTGCGTAGAGGGCGATGCTTCAGTAATCCTGCCACTAATTGGGGCAGATTTGTTCAAGAGTGAGTGAATTACCAATTGCAGGGTTCTAAGTGGGTTTTACCGCCCATAAAAGAAACTAGACAATCCGGAACTTTGACTCTACCATCCTCTGTTTGATTCTGCTCCATTATAGCCACTAGAGCTCTACTTGTGGCTACCGCGGTTGAGTTGAGAGTATGAACTGCAGCATTACCGCCGCTTGTACGATATCTCATGCGCAAACGATTTGCTTGATAATCAGTACAATTAGAACAGGATACGATTTCCTTGAATGCATTTGCCCCGGGTAGCCACGCCTCCAAATCATATTTACGGGCGGCAACAGTGCCCATGTCTCCTGTACAAATATTCACCACCTCGTAATGTAAGCCTAGTTCGTCCCACAAATCTACACAATTTTGTAACAACTCTTCATGATGACCCCAAGAATCGTCGGGATGAGAAATCACTATCTGTTCAATCTTTGTAAACTGATGAACCCTCCATATACCCCTATCTGAAAGTCCATGAGCGCCAACTTCTCTTCTAAAACAAGGGCTTACGCCAACCATCTTGATAGGTAACTGACTAGGCTCAATCACTTCGTCCATGTACATGGCAGTAAGTGGATGTTCGCTGGTGGCTATCATGTATAACGGGTCAGGAGTTATTCCGTACATCACTGTTTCAAAATCTGATAAATCAGTGACACCTTCGTAGGCCTGACGATTCATCATTACAGGAGGCTGAACAAAAGTGAATCCCCTTGCAAGCAAGAAGTCTACCGAATAAGTCTGAAGTGCCATTTCTAGACGTGCAAGATCGCCTTTCAAGAAAAAGAATCTACTGCCTGCAATCTTTGCTGCCCTCTCAAGGTCTACCCATTTATTCATTTCAATAAGTTCATTGTGCGTTCTAGGCTCAAAATCGAAATTTGGTTTTTCTCCGTGCAGGGAGTGTTGTGTATTCCCCGCTTCATCCTCGCCTACGGGAACTGATTCATGTAGCAGGTTTGGAATTCGCATTCTCAGGCTATCTCGCTGTGCAAGTAACTGATCTGCTTTTTCATCGAGAGAGGAGATCCTATCCCCAAGGTCTTTGACCTGAGCAAGAATTCTGTCAGACCTCTCCTTATCTCCACTTTTCTTTGCATCTGCTATCTCTCGGGCTGCAATATTACGTTCTCTCCGGCTTTCCTCCATCTCTTTTAGAGCCGTGCGCCATTGTTTGTCTAAATCGATTACTTGATCGATTTTGTCATGTGGAATGCCGCGCTTATCGTGATCTGCACGGATTTTTCCAGCTTCGTTTCTGAACAATTCCATACTCAACATTTAGCACACCTCAAAACGATATTCCGAAGGAAAATGCAGCACTGCCCACAAAGATGAGCCCTCCAATAATGTAGCCAAGGATCGCCCCCCCATTTAGCAAAGGTAGGCCCGCTTGGGGCCTACCTGAAGCCACATAGGTCATGAGCACGAGATATCCAATAAGCCCACCTATTAGCGCAGAAATACCTACTGCGAGTCCGCTGTCTGAAATATAATTCACACAAGATATGACAAGCATACCTGGGAAGATTACATCTCCTAGACCCATGAACATCGCTTCTTTCGGCTTTTTCCTCTTAACCACTTTCTTTGGACTTTCTGATGGTGTAGGGGCAACGTTGGTGTTCTGCTGGTTTTCAACGGGGCGAATTGTGTCTTTTTCATCCAACATTGAGTAGCCGCTTTCCTGAGGCGCAACAAGGAGGATTGGTAAATTAAGACCTATCATTGTGTCTGCTAAGTCCAACATGTGCTTTGAGCGATAGACTGCCCATGCATCGTAAATTGCGGCCAATACCATGAAGATGACTATCAATGTTGGAACAAATGTTACTCCAAGCATTACAATGACTCCGGCTCCTACTAGCACTCCAACTGTATTAACAATATACCACTCTGGCCGGATAATTAACGCAGTCATTAGTAGAATAGCCAATCCAATTCCTACCAAGAAAGCAGTATTATCCCATTGGATACCATACACATTGTACATTGTGTCTGGGTCGAATTCTCCTGCGCCGATGGCCATATTTTCAGAAGTATCTGCAACATACAACAAGTCGCCTTTCTTAATACTAGTAATGTTGAAACCATCAACAGTGAATATAGAATCATTTTCCAATTCTACATCTATCGTTACGTACTCAATAAGAGAGTCGTAGAACAAGCCGTGGATACCGTCTCCATCCGCAATCCAAATTTCATCACCGTCACTTTCATCCAAGTCGAAATTTGAAATATAAGCGATAGGTCCTTCAAATGAATCTCCACCCTTGAATCTTTTCTCTTTTGAGAAATTCCCATCTGAATCATCATCGATAACCCAGGCGATTACTTCTCCTCTTTCTGTACCAGCCATGATTAATTGTTCTCCTTTAGCCCAAGGGTTTGTCACGATATTGAGTGTCGTCAGTGAGTCACCATCGTCTGGTGAATAGAACCACTCAACAGTACTTTCATCGTGTAAAAAATCGGGCGTTACACCATCGCTGCCGGTACTAGCAGAGTTCTCTTCTAATTTGATCATCACCGCTCCCTTATCGGTTGCTAAGAGTAGACTATCCTCATCATATTGTAAATTCATGTGAGTATTTCCCTGTTGCATTATTGGCGGATATACCCACTCCGCTGCATGCCTGTGAAATCCTATTTCTTCATCGCTGACATTTGATGGAATGTAAGCATCTGCGAAAATTTCTTGGCGGACAATTGTGTTTCCTGAGGTAAGTACGTAAAGTGCTCCTTTGCTTTGGTTAGTTTCAGCATCTGGGTTCTCAATAACCTCCAAAACAGAGACGCAGGAATCTAATGACATCATGGGGGTAGAATCAACAGCTGTACCGTTCCACCCATCATACTCAAAACAAGCATACTTGCTCAAAATTTCACCTGTGTCCTTATCCAGTGTCCAAATCCACTTGTTATTGTTAATTGTGTACCCGAATATGCCTTCAGAAACCCCAAATTGATCCGGAGTTCCAGGGTATGAATCAAATTCCACACTCCACTCCAGTGAAGTATCTACAGCTCTCTTTGAAACGATAAATGAATGGTTTTCAATGCTATCTCTGTAAACTGCTTTGTGAGTAATCATCGATCCATCACTGGTTACCGAGAACAGTTCCTCATCTATACTTTCAGACTCTGTAAAAACAAACTTCTCGGTCTCCACCTCCGGCACCAACAGAATGTGTGCCCCGGGAACTGTTGTATAACAAAGAGCAAGGAATAAAACAAACAGAATTCCGTACTTAATGACGTGCTGAAGATGATTTTTCGCCAACCACAAAATCATGAAAGTGAAAGCGAAAATTGCAACCAATTCAAGTGCAATCCATCGAACTTCTGTTGAACCTGATTCCCCGAATGCTTGAAGACCTGCGGCATCGAACCATGGCTGTAGCCAGATTCCAATCATGATTGTGATAATGAACATAAAAGCCATTCCAATCATACCTGGGGCTTGCTGAATCATGTTGGCAAGAAGAGTGTCTTCCTTGGCCAATTCGCTTTCGACGCGTTTGATGTGGTCGGTAGATGCAGCCTCTCCCATGTCTGCGAGCGAGAATGAGGGTGGTTTTCTAATCATTGGATAGACTGGCCCCTACGGGGCCAATGTCTAGAAACGAATTACGAGAGTGGTTATTTGCTGCGAAAAGCAAAGGTATGACTCTAGGATTGACAAGAGTGAACGACGCACTGGAAGCCCTTGGCCGTCCAGACAGAGACATGGATTGCATACACGTTGCAGGTTCTAACGGAAAGGGTAGCGCTTGCGCACAATTAGTGGCTGGCTTAGTGCGGGCTGGTTACAAAGTAGGATTGTTCTCTTCACCACATCTAATCTCAGTGGAGGAGCGAGTAAGAATCGATGGTAAATCAATCACAGCAGAGCAGTTTGATAAATCGCTTAGAAAAGTACTACAACTTGAGGCCGACCTATCTTTCTTCGAGATTACTTATCTTGTATCGCTATTAGCTTGTAAAGAGGCTGGAGCCTCAATCATGATCTTAGAAACCGGACTTGGAGGAAGGCTGGATGCTACTAGAACTGCTGATGTTGTTGGTTGCCTTGTGACATCAATAAGTCTGGAGCATAGCGATATTCTAGGAGATACAATCGAAAAGGTAGCAAAAGAAAAAGCCGCTATTTGGAGACCAGGTGTGCCTATGCTAATACGCGACCCTGGTAGCGCAAGAATTCGCAATGCTATGAGAGAAGAAGCTATAACAGCACGATTTTACTTACCAGAAAATTCCACTTTCATGGACGAGGCTGCGGATTTGGCAGAGATGCTTTGCGCTATGATTGGTTACTCATTTGTTCGAAGACCAATAGTATGGCCAGCAAGAATGCAGTATATTGAAGGAAAACAGAATTATTTGCTCGAGGCTGCTCACAACCCGAGTGGAATGCTCAGAGCAATTCCCGAGATATTGGAGATATTACCTAAGCGATGGTCCCTTTTATTCGGAACATCTCCCCAGCAAGACATGAATGCTTTTTTGGCACCACTGATTGAGTTGATTATAGCAAAACCACCTGTTGAGATAATCACAACCGAACCTCAAGGGGGGCGTTATCCTGGAGTAAAAGAACCAATACAAGGGGTTAAACACATAGAAAACCCATCAACTGCGATAGATTCTTTTTCTGAAGGTTCAGATTTAATTTTAGTTACCGGATCCCTATATTTATGTGGAAATATTCTATCCGCACTTGGATTAAATGTCGACATACTTTCTTGAACATGGAACCAATCAGAACACTTAGGGCGGCAAGATGGGCGACAAGTGGGACCACCGATTTATCGAGTTAGCAAATCATATTGCAAACTGGAGTAAAGACCCGTCAACAAAAGTAGGATGCGTCATAGTCGGAGAGGATAGAGAAATCCGCTCAACCGGTTTCAATGGTTTCCCAAGAGGAATCAACGACGACGATGAAAGACTGAATAATCGTGATTTGAAGTATCCATTAATTTGTCATGCTGAAGAGAATGCAATCATGCATGCTGCCAGAATTGGAGTATCGCTCAAAGGAAGCACTGCATACGTCACATGGCCTCCATGCTCTAGATGTGCAAGATCGCTAATACAAGCAGGTATCAGAGAAGTTGTTTATTATGGCAATGTTGAAATTCCTGAGCGTTGGATTGATGATTTTAACATATCAACAGATATGTTTTCTGAAGCTGGGGTCGGTGTACGCCAAATCCAAAGATAATTCCTGTTTCTCAAAGCGCGATACCGGTGCGTTCAAATGGAAAGTTTTCTAGTTGAGACACATGCGAGGACATGTTCTGTTAGTGTCCTTCATCCTTCTCCTTTCACCAGGGTGTACTTATTTTGACAGTGTCACTGACTCTGATAACCAAGAAGATATTACAGATGCTGACCCTGTTCTTGGATGCACCGATTCTAACGCAAACAATTACCAGTCGAATGCTACAGAAGACGACGGCTCATGTGAATATAACGAGCCTGAACCAGAACCTGAGCCTGTATTGGGATGTACTGATCCTGATGCAATGAATTACGACTCAAATTCGACTGAGGATGATGGCTCATGCAAGTATATGGAGACAATTCCATGCAATGGATTGGTCGTGTTATGCCACAGGACCTACGATGATGTGACTTTCCCGGAGACGCACAACTCATATTCCACGCATGAAGACAATATCTACTACCCTGCAGCAAATCATAGAACAGGATTTCAAGCACAGTGGAATGCAGGCATGCGTGCGTTTATGCTTGATACACATTACCTAACTACTGCAGACCAAAGCGCATCTAATGTAAGATTCTGCCACGGCGATTCAGACAGAGGTTTCAGCCCTTGTACATACGGTGCTGTTGACCCATGGAATTGGTTGAACCAGCTAGAAGGCGAGATGAATAGCGAAGATAGAGATATTGTGACACTGCTGATTGAAAACTACGTCGAACCAGACCACCTAAAGGCAATATTTGATGACGTTGGTTTGTCTGATATGATGTATGTTCACGAAATGAACTCTGATTGGCCCACTCTTATCGATATGATAAACATGGACAAACGCCTTGTTGTATTTTGGGAGCAAGCCAGCGATAGTGAGCACCCATACTTTCACGATTTCCTGACACATAGTTGGACTACAAATTACGCAGATGATGACACAGCATCAATGGACTGCGAAAAGTTACGTGGAGACGTAAACCAACCTGTATTCCATATGAATAACTGGTTGAAGAACCAAGCCGGGCTGTCTGACCCGACTAGAGCAGGCGAAGCAAATGATGTTGATTTCATGGTTGAACGGGCGATTGAATGTATCGAATTACATGGTAAGCGCCCTACATTTATCGCCGTAGATTGGTGGGAAGAAGGGGACGTAGTAGAAGCCGTTGAAAGGGTTAATCAAATGGAATTAGATACCGACTAACCCCAGAATCTCCGAGTTCTAGCATACTCGATTTCTGCGACATGTATCGCCTCTAGCAATGCTTCTTTGTCTCCCCTTTGCACTTTTCTCATTATCCGTTGACAGGTTGCTTCGCCAATTCCCCTTCCCATTAATGCAAGGATTGCATCCATTCCTCGATTTGCTACTGATTGAGCGTTTTTCATCATTCTATCCCTTGTTTTTGGGTCATCAGATTTCACCCAATCAATCAATTGCTTTTCGAGGCCCTCTCGCGAACAAGCCATCATTTGTCCTTTACATTTCAAGCAAGTCTTGATATCCGCTATTTCAGGATATCTTGCTACTCTAAAACGCCTTATTGCTTGGCATCTCAAACAGCATAAGACCGCTCTTTCATTCATCAATCGACCTTCTAATCTGGCTCGAACCTGTTGATTATCAAAGTTAGGCAGTAGGAGATCTTTCTCCGACCGGCTTGAAATTCCAAGGGGCCCCATAGCAGTAACTTCCAATCCAATTAATCCATTTTGTACGGCCCGCATTACATCAGTTGCCCCGACTACGTCCATCCGTTCGTGGAATAATTTGGATAACACTTCATCTAAAACCGGAGTACCTCTATATTTCTTCAACAAAGCCTGTATGTTGATTTTTCTCGGATCGACACCATGACGAAGTATTCCGAAAATTTTCCCGATTTGGGCGAACCTCCATCGAACTTCTCGTGAATTTGGCAAGGTTACTGAGAGGACACCCTCAAGCGCATCTGGTGGTGTTTCTCTCAACCATTCAATAATTTCCTCTGGATTTACTCCTGCAACCTGAAGGGAGATTCTGCAAGGTTCAACAATTAATCTGCCCCATTTACCTGACCTAGTGCTAGCCATAGCCAGAAGGTAATGTCCGAGGGCCTCATTGATCCTGTTTCCCTGACAGGAATTTATCACCAATGCTTCACTTCTATTTTCGATTGTAATCAATCGTTCACTAGGTATCATACCCGCTGATGAAAAATGCGAGCTTACTATATCTGCAAGCATTCCCTTAGCCTCCCCGTTTAGAGAATAATCTTCTAATTTTGAGTCTCCGATTAAGAGTCCAGCAGGGTCTATCTGATTGTTTTCTTCTTCCACGATTAGCCCTAAATCAATGGCGAATAGCCTTCGTAAACGACCTGCTTCTCTAGCTACGTCTGCTGGCGTTGGCGGTAATTCTCCAACCCATTGCGGAGCGTGTCCCTGATCTGATACTGGAGCGACCAATAGCTCGCTCTGCTCGGGGTCAGCATCCACAACAATCCAAGTTCGGCCAGCCATAACGAAGCGCCGTTTGGTGCCGTCCTGGTCCTCACCACCATCATTTAGCGAAAGCACGAATGCTTCGTCCACATTACCCAGTGGTTTTCTCGTCACTGCATCTCGAACCCTGTAGGAATGCTTGTCAGGAATCATCGAAAGATGCTTCGTAACCCATTCCCTAGTCCTTCCTGAGCGACCGAGCCACCCTTTCGCATACTTTTCAGGGACGTCGAATTTTAATCGTTTCAAATCTTCAGGTGGCTCTTCATCGTAAGCAAGTCTCGGTTGCTCTGGCAATTCCTTTTTCGATTTAGATTCCAATTCTTTCCAAACGTCTACCGGCCAGCGGTACCAAGGAACTGTATTTGGATCCTCCACACACCTTATCACCCATCTGTCAGCAAGAATATTACCAATAGAAATTGTGTCTTTCCTCTCCCATCCCTCAAACTGACAAGCACCAGAAATTGACTGTGTTACAACATCTATTGGTAATGCGCCATGGCTGTGCACCATCATTACAATCTGATTTGCCGCAACCGAAAGAGGTCTGTCTCTCCATTCAACTGGCTCGATTTCTCCAGCAACAGCCTTTCGAGCGATAACTGCTGATTCAAATAAATCATCACTTTCCCAAGATAGAAGGTGGCCACGTCCCACACCGCCTAGCCGATGGTCTGCCCTTCCGACTCTCTGGAGCATCCTATCAACTGAACGAGGAGAGCGAATTTGGACTATGTGGTTTACACTACCAACATCAATTCCAAGTTCTAAACTTGAGGTACAGACTAAACCCTGCAGTTTACCTTCTCTCAGTTCGTTCTCCATCTGAGTTCTAGTTTCCTTTGCAAGAGAACCATGGTGTACACCGATTGACAAATCTGGCGCAATCGCTTGTAAGCGTTGAGATACTGTTTCCGCGCTGTTGCGAGAATTTACGAAAACCAAACACGGGCTATTATTCGAAATAACCTCGGCCAGACCCCTTAGTGTTGCATGTGCTCTGGGGGAAATTGCTAACTCCAGCGAACCGATTTCATCTTCTGGCATTTGTATTACTGCATCTACGGTAAGTTCGGTTGATCTTGGTGCTACGGCATTTATTGATTCTGCATCCTGTGAAAGCCACTTTGCTACCTGTTCCGGGTTACCGATTGTTGCAGACAAACCTATTTTCTGAACTTTCCTTCCAATGAACGACTCCAAGCGTGATATTCCCACTGATAATTGCCACCCTCTTTCACCATCTGCCATTTCGTGAAGTTCGTCTATTACAACTGCTTGAACGTCTCGTAATAACTCTCTCAATTTGCTACCAGTAAACATAATCTGGAAGGTTTCTGGAGTTGTAATCATCACATTCGGTGGATTTCGAACCTGTTTGTTTCTCTCTGACTGTGACGTATCTCCGTGTCTTAAACCAAGCCGTAATCCTACGGCGGATGTTATTTCATCAAGTCTGCGATCAACATCACGATTCAAGGCTCTTAATGGGGTGATGTAAAGAATCGACATACCTTTCCACCCCGTCTTAAGGCAGCGATCCAATAATGGCAGCATGGCTGCCATTGTCTTTCCTGAACCAGTGGGGGCGACAATTAGTCTGTCACCACCGGATGCAATCTCTTCTTGAGTAACCGATTGAACTGGTGTAGGAACCCAGTTGCGTTCTTCCAGAGCCTTCTGCAAACTCTCGTCAAGTTTGGAGAAAACACCATCCGCCATGTTTCTGTGGCGAAGTCACTGGTTCAAGAGGGCAACGATTTGAGGTTCAATATTCCTCATCGTAATCGTCATCTTCTTCGTCATAATCGTCATCATCGTCATCCCATTCTTCTTCTTCTTCCCATTCCTCTTGGTATAGTGAATCTTCTCCATGAACAATTGCAGTCCTATTTGCCGTGATTCCAATAGCGATAAGGACAATGATTGAGAGAACTGAAAATAACCAAATTAAGGGTTGTTCCCGGATTGAATCAAACCACCCCATGTAGGAGACATATACGATTTCGACTTTATGCTCTGCTGAATTATCGTCATCATTTACTTCAATAATCACGTCCTCTGGATCTACGATTACACGAATTCTATCGACTCCCTCTCTCGCTTCCCAATTTACCGAAACGGGGATTGTTTGGTCCGCATCGATATTGTTCAAAGTCACAGAGTCAAAAGGAACAATCGCATCACCGGCATAAAATGAAACTTTGAATTGGTAACTTGTCTCCCCTCCAACGTTAGTAACATCTGCTGTAATCTCAATTTCTTGCCCTGGTGCAACATGGTCATCCGATAGTTCGATCGAGCTTATCTTTAATTGAGGTCCAACCGCCCCGAGCCTGACCCATTGTCTTTCAAAATCGGTGTCATCCCCAGCTATCTCTGAAATCGGGCTTGCTTCAGAATTTGACACTACCGGGAATTCATTTCCGGCAGAATCGTATCCTGTTAGATAGAAACCAACCCAATCACCTTCACGGAGAGAAATCCTACCTTCATCTGTTAAATCAACAGTTCCTGTCCATATCACACTCTGTCCATCTTGCTGCATACCCAAAACAGACTGTCCCGCACCTAGTGTAAGTGTGCGACTTGAATCTCTCATCACCCAGTGAACTATCTGCTGAGAGCCAGTCATGTCTGCATCCTCTGTCCCGTAGAATTCGACTGGTATTCTAGTAAGGTCCGTCTCTGCAGAGATGTCAATGATATTTAGAGGCGCAGCCCTACTCACAACTCTTGGAGCAGTATCGTCTACAACCACTCTTAGGGTTGTGGAGACAGTTTGTCCTGTCATGTCTTCTCCTGTGCCAGGGATTCCTCCAATTGAGATTAAACACGTTCGTGTAGGTGACGAGCGAAGGGTTTCTGCATGGGACAAAGGTACTTCCACTGAATAACCTCCATCCTCGGCAATCGAACCATCGGACCAGATACTTTCTCCATCAAATACCTCGATAACTATCGATGCATCATTCGGTGCGGGAACATTGCTTCCTTCGTATACAACACGACCGGTGAACTCTAACCTGTCATCATTTCTAACTCGGCTACCATCAGCTACGATTCCTGTTCTTGGTTCGCTGATATCTTCGACCATGAAAGATGATGCGTCTAGGACCAAATCATTCTCAACCGTGAACGTGTGCTCGGAGATAATGTGCCGGGTTGGGAATTCTGAACCTCTTTCTTTGTACTCGAGTGCGAGGTCTGAAATTTCTTCGTCCGGCCAGTTCCACTCAATTAGGAAATTGAAGTCAATCAAAATCCATGGCATACCCGAATCGTTTGTTGTTTGTACCATCTCTGAGGTTGATGAAAGTGTGATGAATTGTGAATTACTAGCAAAATTATCAGTAATTCCGTAGTAGGAAATTCTCTGTTGGTCCACCTCACTATCAGGCCCTTCGAAGTCGAAAATGAGATCGATATATTCGAAGTCTATTGCTGTGTTTGCGTCGATTAATCCCAAGGAAATTGTTTGCTCTGTACCTGCAAAAATTGGGGCGCCATCATTATGACCTACCCAATCAAGTCCAGTAAATATCGCACTTGAATCCTTTCTTGTACGGAAGGTTGCATCATCTGCGTTAAATCC
>MDTD01082432.1_pt1 | contig 12462 bp, 12 predicted proteins | sample 811221 | NCBI WGS metagenome assembly MDTD01 (sample SAMN05326646, study PRJNA326480) | marine metagenome | isolation source: seawater | place: Pacific Ocean: South West | collected 2011 | reverse complement strand
GGCGGACTAAGAGATGTCCAAAGAGGTGGGTATGATGGAGAGGTGACAATTGATCTCTTCAAAGATTATTTAGATTTAGTTTGCAACCACGGCGAGGATAAGAAACATATATCATATGAAAAAGACATGCGTATAGTTGAAGAACTTGGGCGACGGGACAGCGGCGGCAAGACTCTACTCACTGATGAAATTAATAAGTTAAAAGATAAAACCGCAATACATATATACAATTTCTCTTCAATTGTTGAAAAATTCCTGGTTTACGCCCGGCAGATGGGGCGCTCTCTGCTCCGTGATCCAGGTAATTATAAAATTCTTGGAGCTGAGGAAAACGACGCTCTCCGTAATTCTGATGACCTTCAAGAGGCTATATACCGTCATTTTTCAACATTACTAATCGATAAATATTTAAATATTATTCCGGAAGACCCAAGAGAAATGCCTGGTCGCAAAAAAGATATGACCAATATTATAGGTGATGCTTTGAATAGAAATATCCGGGCAAACGCGGACTTCCATTTTATCATTGATGAAGGTGTAAAAGAAAGTGCTTCTAATAAAATTTTGACCTATTTGAAAATAAGAAATGATCACCCAACAATGAATAATGAGAGATTTGACATAAAACTTATGACTGATACAGATGCCAGAACTGGGAAAACATATTATAATGAAATACTTATTAAATACCGTGATACTAAAGATGAAATACATGATATTGAGGAAGGGGGTAGTAATATTAATATAGTCCCTATAGGGAAACCTGGTTCGAAGAAGGCGTCATCCAATCCAAAAGAGGCAGTAGATAAAAATAAGTATAATTACTTATTTGGGAGGTATAGCGGAATATATCCTCAAAAAATTGGTCCTGATGCTATAAAGAATAAAGATATAGCCAAAGATATGACAGCAGTTATAAAATCATTAGATGAAGGGAAACCTGTTTTTATAATTGGTTATGGTGCTAGTGGTGCTGGTAAAACATCGACATTGGTATATTTTAAGAGTGCAACCATGACCAAAGGAGAAAACGGTATATTAATAGAATTATGTAGACAGATGCAAAAGAAAGGATATGAAAAAGCGACTGTTAAAACAAAAGAATATTACAGTAGTAAATATCCTATCAAGCTCGAACAGCTGGATCCCAATCCCACTGGGGGGAGAGGTGAAATTAAAATGTGTACTGATCATTCAAAAGAGGAAGGTGTTACTGTATGTGAAACTTCTAAACCATTAAATTTTGGGTGGGTAGAAGAAGAAGACGATGCGGGTAACATGGTCGGTGATTTTAAACTTGATGCAGTAAATACACCCTATGAAGATGTATTACATGAATACAGGTGGGATGAGGAGGCACAAAAATCCCAGAGAAGCAAAGATGGGACAAGTATTGGATCCCGAGGTAAAAATGACCGCTCGCTGTCCGGGTCGGCAACTATGGGTGAAATAATTGTAAATCTTGTAGATAAAGACCGTTTAGTAAAAGCCACAACAAATAACCCACAAAGTTCAAGAAGTCATACTGTTGTTTATATAGAGTTAAAGAAGCCCGGCGGAAAGACGGCATATCTATTTGTTGGAGATTTTGCGGGTGTAGAAAATGAATTCGCTTGTAAAGACATTAATACTATTAAAAAATTTGTAAATATTGGATTCCCCGCAGTAGAAGCCGCGTCGGAAAATGCAACAAATATATTGGGATTGCATTTACAAGAAACACGAAAAGTCCCTTTTTATAGTTACGCACAAAAAGCAGGTGCCGGGTCGAATCCTCTTGTCGACAAGCCTACAGGTCCTGGAGGTAAATGTCTCCCCACAGACCCGTGTAAATTTTATAAAGTAGATCCTGTATATGGTCGTGTTCCAACTAATGATACTTATATATGGGATCCTTCGAAGAATAATATTGGAACCATACAACTTATGGATTTTAATTGGCTCAACACAAAAACACGCGCAGAAGGTGCAGACGGATATATGGATCAATTATACGTAAAAGGATGGTTAGATTATTTATCATCGGCAAACACTGGATACTTTCATGGATTAAATCCTTCTGCGCAACGGATTGCTGAGGAATACCTAAGGAATGATAAAAATTTTGAAGATATACCATTAAAAAATATAATGGAAATAATGTTATATGGTATCGATGGATTAGATGGATTAGATGGAGGTAGTATAAATATCGACAAAGGAAATGATGGAGTATACGATGATATATGGCAACGTATTACTAAAAACAGATCTGTAATTAACAGAGGAAATACATATAATGATATACAGAGTATATTAGAAAGTGGAAACATAGAAACTGAAGTGCCAGAAGTATATAAAAAGTTAAAGGAAAGAGTAATAGGTGATTTTTACGATGGTGTGCCTTGGGTAATTGAAAATATGGATGGGACGAGGTGGCATGAGTGGATCGAAAATATGGATTGGATGCCAAAATCTGATAGAGGGACACGGCACCATGAATGGTCGCGCGACTACGACAAACTTAATTACGGACCCGGGGGGCGTGGGTCATCGAAGAATGATGCCATGACCAGGAGAGAAAGAGTCTGGTACAGTAATCCATGGCAACCAAAGGGCGGCGCGCGCACGCGCAGCGGCACAGAGGCATTGACATTTTGGGAAACACCTGAGTCAATTACTCCAGGGACGGGGAGTATTCAGTTAGGTGTAGAGCGAGGTGCACCACGACCATCCGGTATGAATAAAGGCGCGGGTCCGATGTGGGAAAGAGGGAGTAGACAAAAACTACTTGATTTATTACATAATAAAGAGATGAATACCTATACCAATCAAGGTGCAATTATTCCAGAATTCTTCCATGCAGAACTAATTGCGCTTTTAAACGAAATTAATAGCAATTATATTCTAGATGAGAGAAATATCGAGCCGAAAGTAAAAGATGTATTAAGGCGATATGATGATGACAAAGAAAAAGATGAAGCGGAGAAGGCGAATGAGGACGATATAATATTTTCTTATGTAGATATGACTGGCGCGAAAGGGGTAACAGAATTATTTAAATACTTATTTTTTGGAAAATGGACATTAACAAGTAAAGAAGAAGCACTAGACCTTCTAAAATCAAGCGGTGTAATAAAAGAAGTAAGAAGGTCGCAGATATTAAAACTGAAAGATACTGATAACCCCGACCAACCCAAATATATGAAGCATCTCAAAATAAAATCAGATAGATCCAATCGCGACAGTACATTAACTATTGTTAAAGTATGTGAAGAAATATTAAACTCAATTGAAGCACGCCTAAAATATGGACAAGCAATTTGCGAAAATCGGTTAATTGAAGGTAAATTTATAAATAATTCATTATCTAAAATAAGAAAAACACTTGAAAAAATATTAATATCTAAAAATCAAGATGTAATATTTACTATTCCCGATAATGTAAGTATATGTTCTGATTATTATAAAGAAATCTGTGGTGAAACATGTTTTAATGGGGGATCATCTGGTTCTCTTAAAACGGACGATAGATCTCTAATTATATTCGACATATTTGAGTATCTAAAAGAACCCAACAGACTAAAATCCCCTGGAGGAGGAGAATATCAAGAAAAAGATTTTTATAAAGATTTATTGGTTTCTGTTTTCCTTGTCTTAAATATAAGTCCTCTTGCAAATAATCCACCTCCCGCACCTCATATTAATCTAACTGGATTAAAAATTGCACTTGCTAAACTTACATCTGCTAGGGGAACCACCCGTAAAGATGTAGAAAAAGAAATAAATAAAGTTAATGATATGATAAAATATTATAACGAAGAAGGAGGAAATAATACGGGGGACATTACGAACAAAGTTGATGTTGAACCATTTAAATGGAAAGGCGGCGCCCCGAATAGCGAAGTTAGTAAATTTATTCAAAGGGTAGATAATACGAATGCTGTTTCTGCTATAGGGACACTTGAATTTTTAGATGAAATTTCAAAATTTTATACCACTAAAGTAATATGTCAAGTGAGTAATGACATGTTTGAAAACGCAGAAAAAATGTATGGATATACACCATACCTTAAAATCATAAAAGACGATTATGTAGAAGAGGGGGAATATAAATTGCTCGCGGATAAGAAGGAAAAGGGGATAACCACGATTACAAAAGACGAAGGGGAGTCTTCCACTGCTGGTCGTGTTGTATCTTTAGAGTCTTCAACTGGTGATAGTGGTGCGTCTAAAAGTCGTGCACCCCCTATTGAGAGAAATGAATTACAATCTTCCGGATTGCAATCCTCGAATTTGGGCAAACAAGCACAGTCGCCCAGCGAGGCAGATGCAAACGAAGGCACTGAGGAGGTTGATTATGTCGTACCCACCCCCAGAGTGCCTTTGGCTCGGCGGGTTGCTGCTAACGTGTTTGGATACGATACGCCATCCGCTGAGCAGCGATCGCCGGAGCAACGCGCTGAGGGATCGTGGGGCGGGCTTGGGAACCCGGAATTTTACTGGGGGCCGATGGACGGCGGGAGAGGTCGAAGGGGGAAGAGAACTTCAAATAAAAGAAGGAAGAGAACTTTAAATAAACGAAGGAAGAGGACTATTAGAAAAAAATAAATAACCCTTAGAAATCGACTGTTTCATATCTTTCTTTGAAAGGTATATATTTAAGTTTAAGATCCATAATATTTAGTTTTTTATCAATAACTATCATACTCTTTTTTTTTATAACATTATTTTGTCTTTTTAATGAATTTCTTAAAACTAAACTTTTTAGGAATAAACTTTGAAACATAGTATACTATATACAATATAGTATTATAATTTTAAGTAAAAAAATGGGATGATGTTTTTTTTTGCTTTTTTGATTTATGAGTATGTTACAGGCATGATGAATGGTTTTGCTTCAGCATTGGTGGGGTATTTCTTGGAATACTGAAAGAGCATCTTTTCGAGGTTCTCCTTCAACGCGGAATCCATCTTGAAAGGACTCTTGGATTTGAAAGAGACCTTTTTGCCAGCGTCGTAGTCTTTGATGGAGTTTTTGATGAGTTTTCCGAAATCTCCAAGGAACCCTTGTTTCTTGTATTCCTGAATCTTTGGGTGTTTCCAGAACTCTGAGTAAGGTTTACTCCCACCAGTAAAACCCCCCGAGTACCAGATTTCAATCGATCTCGCGAGAGCAACTTCAGATGTCACCGTTGGGCCGTCGTTCTTTTTGGTCGGGGATTCCACGTAGTTGTCCTGGGGATTTGGAAGGATCATGTAGTCGTCGTATCGGTTGAAGTGTTCAGCGACTTGATCCACACCATCATCTGGAAAAGCGGGGTGTTTATTCTCCTTCATTGGGGAGAGGGTCAGTTTCTCAACTGGGTTGTCCTTGTTCCGTGCTATCTCCTGACGGGATCTGTGGTCAGCGACCGCCTTCTTGCGAACTGCTTTCTCGGTGGCGACCGCTTCCTTCTCACGGATCTCTTTCTGCTGCGCTGCCTTGGCCTCAGCAGACATCTTGTTCTTCTTCTTCTTCTTCTTCTGACGAGGGGCAACCCACACCTCTACACCATCCTCTTGGGTGGGTGACTCCGGAGGTGAGGTCGGTGGGGAATAAGAGTCCTCTGTCAATTTGCCATTGGCATAGATCATGAGGTCCCTCTTCCAGAAGAGGTCATCTTTGTCTTTCCTCTGTAGGAGCCACTCATCATCTGGGCAAACCCCCTCTGAGAGGCACTGTGAGCGTGCGTCAATCTTGAGGGATTTTTCCTGTCTCCTCACAATACGGTTGTAGGTGTTGTTGATCCACTGCTGAGCGATGGACTTCAGTCGGATGTAGTTGAGGACGGCGTAGTGCTTCTTCTTGAAATCTTGAGTGGCCATCTCCGCCTTTAGAAAGAGGAGTTCTTGCTTGGCGAGGGCGAGGAGTCTGCGTTTGTTCTCACTCTCTGTTTGAGAGAAAGTTCGAGAAGCAGGGCGAGGCACAGGCGGAGGAGGAGTGGAAGGTCCCTGGCGAGAGAGAGGCATTCTGGGAGTGGTTTCGGTTGAGTTCTGTGAGCGATTGACTTGTTTCGTGTTTGTTTGATATACTCCCACAAAAAAATTTCAAATTTTCTCCAGGAGAGGGAAATTTCTCAAAACTAAAAAATTTGAAAGTTCCTAAGGATGATCACAAACACACAGAGGCAGAGTCAGGATGTTGGACTTGCGACACCTCACCACCGGACTCTGCCTACTCAACCAAAGACTAAGCAAGGATGGTCTTGCGGTAATGACCCTCCGCGACTTCATACAGCACTATCATGAAGAACTTGAGGATTACTACGACGAAAACTTTGGATCGGGAGAAAGGGTCCTTGATAACAATTATGGGAGTACTCTCATCTTCTGTCTTGTGGATACAAGAGTGACACGGGAAGAGGGTTTTTCCGAGTTCATCCCCTCTCACATCAAGAAGAAGATCAGGAAGGCAGGGAAGTGGAGGCGGGACAAACTGAAACACCAGTGGTCCTATGTGAATCCTATGAATCGAGTCCTAGGGTACATAGTGGTGAAGGACCTCACGAACATTCACCACACGGAGAAAACCCTTTCCCTTTCCTGTATCTGTTCGACAACTTACACAGAGAGAAGGGGTATAGGTGGAGAACTGATGAAAGCTCTGAAGAAGTATGGGGAAGATGCTGGATATGAAGATATCATTTTGGAGGTTGCAAATGAGTTTTCAGCACAGGGGATGAGCGATGAATTTTGGGAGGAAAAGGAAGGGTACAACGAGGATGAAGAGGAGGAAGAGGGGGATGAGGATGACGAGGGCGAGGAGGATGGGGAAGAGGATGAGGTTCAGTGGTATCCGGATGAATGTGCCCTCGAAGTGCTAAGCTACGAACTATGGAGGAAGTGTATGAGAAAAAACGAACGGGGGAACCCCTATTACAATCTTGAGCAAGAGTATATCGAAGAATGCATACGAGAATACCTGATGGAAGAAACTACTTCCGAAGACCCAGAAGAGTTATGGGAAGGGAATCACTTGCGAGAAGTGAATGAAGATGAACCTGGAGAAAACGACTATGGGGGTTTTTGGTACCTGAAGGGGAAGAGAAGTCAAATAGGACTTATGAAATTCTATGAAAAATGGGGGTTCATGGAGGATCCAGATGTTCACTTGAATTGGGGTTGTTATGAGGAGATTCCATTTCCCACAATGAGACTACGTCTAGTTTAGAGAAAATTAAAACGAAAATAAATATCTTTTTTTTTATATAAAAATAAATATCTAATAGATACTATAATATGAATATGGCAATTGAAAGGATGATTAGAGATATAAATCGTGTAAAGGAAAAGAAACCTGATAAAGAAAGTAAAGAAAGTAAAGAAAGTAAAGAAAATGGTAAAGTAAGGTCCCTGAAAGAAAAGACAACAGAGACAATCAGGACAATGAAGAAGAATAACTCGACTGATAATTTTATGAAGTTCCAGTGGAGTTGGACATTATAAATATATAAAAACAAAATAAGTTATAATACTAAATATAATGAAAGTATACAATAATAGAACTGAATATCTAAAGGATGTAGAACTTCTAAATAAAACGATTGAAGATTTAGAAACACGATCTAAACATATTGATGCACTTTTTTATCAATGGAAATACACATCCCCTGATTCTCCATGGTATGATGAACGTAAAATGATGGAATCTAAAGAAAAAAACGCAGTAAAAAATCTTATTAAAATATCCGATAATTGGATTAGTTCTGAATGGTGTGGAGAACATATACTTTTTAAAGATATAGTATAAAACTATGTCCATATATTGCGATATGTTAAGTCTGCATCATCTACATTATCCGAATAATTGTTGAAATCACCTGCATATTCTTCATCACTAATATCTTCTTTTTCATAGTTCTTATGTTTTTCACCCATATATGACTGTACCTTATTTCTATTATGGAACATTCTTTTAAGAATGGGGTTAATATCATTACTATCTTGTGATAATTTATTTGTAGCGTCTCTTAAATTGGGTAATGCTTTTTTTGGAGTCCCTTTTCTTCTGAATGGGTGAATATCACCTATAGCTTCTATTTTAAATTGTATTCTACTATATGATACCGATGTTTCTAAATAATTATTTGAAATATCGATAAAACTAATTATATTTTGTAATATTGTTGAAACTAACATAACCCCTAGGAGTGTTTTTAAAAGAAGTTCATTATCCGTTTCATCAATCATATTTCCACTATTATTGAGATAGTTATTACTATTTTGACCCGTATCAATCCAAAATATACTTGTCGATACAGAAGAAGAAATAACGCAAGTAAATCCTAATATTTTATACATCATTCTATAAAAATTTCCAACCCTTCTATATAATTCTTTATAGTATTTTGATGTTTCATGTAATTCAGTAAGGGTTTTATTATCTTGCTCCGTCCATTTCTTTTTTTCCATGTATATTCTAATATAATATTATATTATCTCGGTAAATTTTTTTTTAATATATGGGACGATATTAAAAAGGTCTAAGTATAACAATACAGAACCTGTTAAATATTCATCCGTCTTAACGCGAAATTTCTTTTCTTCGTTTGTTATCATATTTTCAGTATTGTATATAATATATAAACTAGATAATGAAGATGTTAAATATGTAAAAAGTATATATTGAAAATTATTATATATCATAGAAAGGACAAGGAATACTAAAAATTGTGAAGATAATGATATCTTTATTACATTATTATAGTTGTATGGGTATGTTATTTGATTTGTGTAAATAAATATTGATGCGAATAAGACTGTTAAATAATGAGTATTTAGAATATAAAATTGAGTATCATAAAGATTTGTAAGGTATGTAAAAACATATGAAAAACTAACCGTTAATAAATACGAATAAGGGAATATATCATTCTCACTAATAGTATCGAAGTTGCTGTATAATAATGCGGTTAATACTAATAACATATAAACAAATATCACAAATAAACCACCTGATAATAAGGAATTAAAGAATAATCCCCCATAGTTAAAAGATGGTATATATAAAGCACCATGTATAAATAATGTCCTTTTAAATAAATAAAGATACATATTTCTAATAAAATTTCTACTTACCTCATCTGATGTTCTACAATTGAAATATCCGTTACCCTGTTGAAGTAATTCTGACGAATCCATAAATAATAATAGTATTGATATAAATTTTAAATATTTATAATATAATATAATATAATATAATGACTAAAAACAAAAGTAGTATATTAGGGACATACCATACCAACCTCCGTAATATAGGTCTATTTTCTTCTTTATCAATGGGTATATTATCCTTTTCTCAAGAAGGAGTATTAAAAAATAATTTAACTAATAAAGCATTATTTGGTATTGGTATTGTATTCCTTATGATATCCTTTATTTTATCAAGAGAATTAAAAGAACACTCTAAAGAAAATGAAAAAGAGATAGGTGAAAAACTAATGATTGTATCAAAGATTATAAATTATGCTCTCATCATTTTCTTAACAACTGTAATTTATTCGGTATTGCACAGGGTAGGTGTATTCTAAATAAATAATTCTTCTAAAACTTTGTCAGTATTTTCCAGGTAGTGATTATCCGGTTTTCCATTAATGCGGGATAATTGTTCACATATAGTAATATACAGATCGATAAGGGATTTAACATCTCCCATAGATCTGTGTTCATTTGTATTCTTAATATTATAACGATTACATAGTACTGGTTGATTAACCCTGTCATTTGGTATTAAATATCTTGCGAGAAGCACCGTGTCTATGTATTTGAATCGTTTGAGTATATTCTTCTTTATTGTTTTATTCCTTGTCTTTACAGGACCATTGTTATACATATTGATCATTTTCCTAAAGAATATAAAATCAAAAGACAAACCATTATGTGCTATAATATATATCGGACCTTCTTCACTATTATCTTCAATATACTTATAAGTATTGAAAATAGCATCTTCTTGAGAAATACCTTCCTTAATAATATCTTGGTCAGTGATCCCAGTAATTTCCGTAACCTTTGGAGGGACGTATTTATAATAGATTCCATTTTCATTTTTAGGTGTAATAAGTGTATTGTAATATTCATCGATACCATATTTTTTGATACCTATTTCAATCGATTCATTGTGATATGGGTTTAATCCGGTTGTTTCAAAATCAATAAAGAACAAGTTTTTCATAATATCCAGTTAACTATAATATTGGTCTAACTTTAAATCAAATTTATATACATTTACTGCATAGACTATCCCCTGGATTTTCACAACGGTTATAACATTCAAGTTTCTTACATAGTTTAAGTCCAGAATAACGGGAACATGAACTACAATCACAGTAATCCATTACAAAATCCGGTTGATGGTAGTTTATACTTCTCCTACAATGGTTTGAATATGGACTTGTCCCTGGTCCGGTCCAATAATGAACATTATGACCATTATGGTCATTTGGTAATCTTTCATTACATATCCAACACCAACGATGATCTTTACATATAACGTAGTTACACGCATCAGGGCGAAGAGTTTTTATTCCACAATGTGGGCATTTCTTATATTCATTATCTTTGTCTCCACAGTTTTCACATTTAAACATTTCGTGATTTAGAACAACCATATTTCCTTCTCCATCAGCACACTCCCTATCAACGGTATTTACCTTAATATGATTAAAAACCTGTGTTTCGTTTAAGATAGGAGGGCAACATCCCGTACATACACCATAATACTTTTCTTTTTCATCATCTAAAACCAAATTTTTGAAATTAAGGGTAGGACCAATCATTTTCCCTTTCATTATTTCAACCTGTTCGATAATTGATCTCATTTTCCTCCAAAGATTACGGTAATAATTTCGATTAAGATATATTTCTCTATCACGACTATATAATGAGATTACTTTTTCATATTTCCTATTAAAACTAAGGAGTTTGTACAAATAATCTTTAGAGAAATAAGAATTACAAAAAGGACATTTACACCCTGTAAATGCTATATCATTTATCATAATATCTACAGATTTAAAGATACATTTTATGCATAAAATATGACCACAACATGGTAGTTTATCTTGTAAATAACTATTATCGCAACAAATACTACATTCAAGGAAATTTTCAAATGTGTTTATTTTTTCTTTATTTGTTAATTGGCGTGATGATAATTGTTGATATATTTCAAACTGGTGATCTTTGTTAATTACTTCACAAAATTTAAGGGCGAGACCAATACTAAGTTTATTCTTTCCCTTTTTATCAAGGAGTTCCCTAAGTTCAAAGTCGAGGCATTCACCAATTGTATTATATTTCTTTAGAGTAACGTAAGATACATTTACATATTTCATAGTTTCCTTATAATTACCATTACATAATGCTTTATAGTAGCATGCCTCGTCAATTTTGTTGTTCATTTTTAAGTGAAATACTTTTTTTAAAATAAAATGACATTTTTTTTTTCAAATTTTTTATTGTATTTAATTAAATGGACGATATATTCTCAAAAAGCAAACTTCAAGTAGCAATACCTATCTTATTCGGGGTTATTTATTTTTCAGCATTTAAAAATGGAAAACAAACATGCGATAGATATTTTGCAAACTATTTCTTATATTTATTAACTAGTTTAGCAGTTTACTTTTATTCATCAAATGAATTAGATTTTGGTATATCCGATGATGGAAAGAAAGGTGTATTAGCATTAATATTACTTTTTGGTCTAATATTTTCCTTCCATAAGGTAGATAATGTGTGGTTGAAACATATAATGTGGTTTTCAATAATAATCATCCTTGGAATAGTTGCCAAAAAATACCATGAGAAGTTTAACGAAAAAGAAATTCTATCAGTCCTTAAGAAATTATTAATAGTCCTTCTAGTATGTGTTGGTATTTCTCTAACTTTCCCCCATATATTAAAACCTAATTTTGAAATAGCATTATTATTCGGTTTAATAATAACTCTTATTCTGAGAGTATTAGACCAATTTGTATTTAAGAGGGATTATTCGAAAACAATATCATATGTAATAATATTTATATTCTCAGCATTTGTTATGTATGATACTAAAAGAGTTATGGAATATTCAAAAAAATGTGTTGATGGTAATACAGGATATTTAGAAAATGTATTAGATATGTTCCTAAATATAATTAACTTATTTAGTAATTTACTGAATGTTGAATAAAATATATATATATACTATACTATAACACTAAATGTATGTTGAGTTTATAGTTTTATTTGCGTCTATTGCTATTGCTATTATAACATATTTCTTCGTTAAACATGTTATAATGAAAAAGGACGGTAAAAAATTGGATGGAACCCCTGATGGAACGTCTGATGGAACTCAAGATGGAACGTCTGATGGAACTCAAGATGGAACGTCTGATGGAACTCAAGGTGGAACGTCTGATGGAACTCAAGATGGAACGTCTGATGGAACTCAAG